>OAVI01000746.1_pt1 | contig 8861 bp, 7 predicted proteins | sample 1476381 | NCBI WGS metagenome assembly OAVI01 (sample SAMEA2580083, study PRJEB22360) | human gut metagenome | biome: human gut; feature: human-associated habitat; material: faeces | place: Denmark | collected 2008/2010 | reverse complement strand
CGGCGATGGTACTGCACTCGAGAGGGTGTGGGAGAGTAGCACGCCGCCGCATTCACATGTTGGGGGTTCCCGTCGAGCTTCGGCTCCGGGAACCCCCATTTTTTGTTTTTCTTCCGGATTTTTCCGGGCCTTCACGGACCTCCCGGCAACGCCTTTCAGGCTCGTCGAAGGTGTTTTTCCGTGGCTTGCGTCCCTCTCGTTCCTCCGGACCTCCCGGCCGGGCATCCATGACTCCCCGAAGGGTTCTTCTCCTATCCGGGGCTTACCGGCGGACGCGGGTCGCGGGAGACCCGTTTTTCTCTCATGACCGTTCGGATTGGATGGTTGGATGCAGCTCGAAGTTGGATGCCTCGTTATTTTCGAATGTTGTCCAAGACCTCCAGCACTCTATCGCGATACTCCTTTTTGCCGATGTAGCGTGCGGGATGCAATATCCTGACCACTTCATACCCTTCCGACCTCATGCGTCTCAGATTTTTCTCGGCGGAGTATCCGAGAGCCACCAACACAGGCTTGCCACCGAGTAGCTCGAGTTCCTCCCTCAATCCCTTGAGGTTCTCATCAACGCGTTTCGGGTCTTTTCTGAGTGTCTTTTCCACTTCACCGGAATTGGTTTCCTGGTAATCCTTGATCGCGTCGGTTATGTAGCTTCCCCAATACCGTGTGCCCTGCAGCGCGTACCGCAGTTTGAAATCGTTCCTTCCCGCATGGAAATTGAACCACGGATCGCCCGGTTCGTCCGGCTTCTTCTCCGTGTTGCCATGGTAGGCCTCGTTTGTAATGATGATGCCACGACCGCCGGTATAGTTTCGTGCGATGCGGATGGCCAGATCATTCGCTTCCGAACCGGTGCACTGATAGGTAATACGATCGATCTCCCTCGGCATCTTCGCGATAAGTGCTTCGGAATAGTCGAGAATGGTCTCATGAAGGTAACGGGTGTGCGTGTTCAGCGTGGCGGCCTGTTTGGCGATTGCTTCAACTACATGCGGATGGCAATGACCGACTGAAACCACATTGTTATAGGCATCGAGATAGTCGTTGCCCTTTTCATCGAAAACGTGGCTACCTTTGCCACGAACGATTTCAACCGGGTCCTTATAGAACAGACGATAGCCCTTGCCAAGGATGCGGCGGCGACGAACCAATTCGCGTTTGTTCTCATCCAGTCCGTCAAGATTGGAATCATCGAATCTGTTCATGTCGAGAATCGTTGTCTTCTCAGCCATGATTCCTTCTTTCGCTCCATATTTTCATGTGATGCGTTTAGGAATAAGTTCGAATTGTTTCTTACTGATGACGGAAAAATTGCCTTAAAGCATTTCAAACCAAAGAACAGACCGAAAGAGCTGCGGACGTTTTCTTGGAGATAGTCACGCAGCCATTCCTTGGCTTTGACGGTATTGTACCGGACTCATTCAACTGAGTGATTGCTTGATGCGCTCATGGTCGTGCCAGTGGATGTAGTCGTCGATCAGGACGAGCACCTCATCGCGGGTACACTCCTTCCAATGCCCGAGATAGACGGATTCCGTCTTCATGCGTCCGCAGCCCCACTACCCTCCGTACCATGCACAAGCGCTAAAGGGCGTTACCAATAGCTGTTGCAGTATCTTTTAATATCATTCGATATTGCTGATATTGCAACAAGAAATCTCAATAGAAGATTGCAAAAAAGATTGGCTATCATGCGATATGTGATAGCCAATCTTTTTGTGGAATATCAATCGCCCTATATCGACAATATATTGCGATAATCCAAGAATATTTGATGATTAGTCGGCGATGTCGGCTTTGTAGAAGTTCACGTAGGAACGGCTCGGCGTCGGACCGCGCTGACCCTGATAATGCGAGCCGGTGCCTTGCGAACCGTACGGATGTTCTGCGGGGGAGCTGAGCTGGAAAAAGCACATCTGACCGATCTTCATGCCCGGCCACAACTTCACCGGCAACGTCGACACATTCGACAATTCCAACGTGATATGACCCTCGAAACCAGGGTCGATGAAGCCTGCGGTGGAATGCGTGAGAATACCCAAGCGGCCCAGCGAGCTCTTGCCCTCCAGTCGGGCGGCAATTGTCGGATCAAGCTTCACATACTCCCACGTGGACCCCAACGCGAACTCACCCGGATGCAGAATCCACGGTTCGTCCGAAGCCACCTCGAACTGCTCGGTCAGCTCGCCCTGATTCTCAGCCGGATCGACATACGTGTACGCATGATTGTTGAACAGGCGGAAGAAACGGTCCAAACGCACGTCAATGGAAGCAGGCTGCACCATTTCCGGGGTCCACGGATCGAGTGAAATATGACCTTCGGCCTGCGCGGCGAGAATGTCGCGATCGGACAGCAGCATCGAAACTCCTTATTGCCAGGCACGCGAATGTGCCGGTATGGCGCTCGCCAACATTCGAACGTTCGCATGGTTGAGCGTGCGAATGCCGGCAATTGCGAAATGATTATTAGCTGGCTCTAGTCTAACGCGGTATCGCTATATCGTGGCTTATATCGGGCTGTAACGATTGCCGTGTGCTTGGTACGCAAAATCCGATGCATGGATTTTCTACGGGACTCTTCTGCAGGATTTCTTACAGGATTCCCGGCGCGATATCATGTGCTGCAAGCCAGTCGCGCAAATCGCTGAATTCGTTGAGACTAACCGCATGATCGAGCCCACGGTAGCTTTTCGACGTGAGGAACGTATGCTCGTCCAGCCAGGCGGCAGTCGCGAAAAGCTCCGGCATCGGAATCACGGTATCGTTCTTGCCATAACCGTAGAACACAGGAATATTCAACTCCGCGACATAACTGTCGGCAGGCGCGGTGCCGGCGGCGATTCCCGGAGCAAGGAAGCCGGAAAGTGAGATTGATGCGGCGTACCGTTCCGGATGGACGCGCAGCAATTGAATCGCCAGCAAACCACCCTGCGAAAAACCGATCGGCACCACAGCGCGATCTTCGGAAACATTGCGCGCGACCCAATCGTCAATGGCTTGGGCGGCAGCATAAGCGTCGCGATCCAAATCTTCGCCGGAAGGCACGCAATCATGGAACCACGAATACGCGCCCTGACCGAAACCGAATTCACCGGAACCAGCCTCCTGCAGCACGAGCGGCGCGCGCAACGACGCGAAATCGTTGTAGGGAGCTACGTAACGCATCATGTCGGCCAAATCAGCCTCATTGGAACCCCAGCCGTGCAGACAGAGGAACAGCGGGCGTCGTGGAGCCGCATTGCCACCCCCGCGCGAATACTGCACGTGCGTGACCTGCAGCGGCTCGCCGTACCGCCCCGGAACCACCTGCGATTCGCGCCCGATCAGACCGGTCGGGGTGTTTGGATTGCTGGAGTCGTGGGAATCGCTGGTTTCGTGCTCGCGTATTTCACTCATGCCTCCAATATACCCGTTTCAGCGTCCCAATCCTCCCAGTCACTGGAAGGATTGTGACGCTGAGCGGCTTGTAAGCGGGCAGATTCTCCCACTGACTGGAGGAATCCACCCGTTGAAGGCAAAAAGAAACCCCGGTGGAGAGAAGACCACCGGGGAGAGAAAGGAGAGAGAAGAAGAAAGGGTTCAATTGTCGGGAACTGCTGTGGGTTCCTGGTCGGCTCTTTTGCTGACATCTCCTATATAAGCAGACGATGCTGAGTACATGTCTGGCGTTTTCTGGGAAATATCTGAGAATTTCAATTCCCTCATGTTTTAGATTGTGGGATGGCCTCCAGTTTGCCACGTTATACGCGTGTTCCGTTTCCGCGCAGTTGTCTCATCCTCCACGTTCCCACAGTTCGTTCGCAAACAAACTCATGGCGGATCACCGGCTCACGCCAGCTTGCTAACCCCATCAGATCAGCGGATGCTAGATCTGCGCGTCGGCGTCCACGCTCATCACATACACGTTGCGTCGCAGCTGCTTGGATTGCGCACGCGTAATGTCGCCCGCCTCGTACATGTCTTGGATCACACCCAGCTCGATACCATAGCTTTCGCGCTTCACATCTTCCGCCTGCGCCTGCGCCTCCGCGCTCGTGCCCACATTCGGGCGCGACCTCAGCGTAGCCTCGCCGCGTCGGTAATCCAGCAGCAGTGCCGAACAATGTTCCGTATTGTATGTGTCGCGGCCCATCTCCTCATACAGGCGGTCGATTACATGTTCGATGGCATCCACCTGCACCACGCGGGTGTGCGCGAACAGCTCGTCGTCGCTGAACAGCGGGGTAGTGCGGCGAATGCGGCTGTTCACACGCTTCAACATGGTGCCCATACGCCTCTGCAACGCCCTGAAGCGGCCTTTGGCTCGCCAGATGGTGCGTCCGGAATTATGTTCCGTTTCAATATGGCGCAGTGAGCTCATGATCTGGTCGAGCAGGCGCTCGCATGCTTCGATTTCCAGATCGTGCGCTGCCTTGTCGTCGTTCGGCGTCGCTTTGACTTTCGCCAGTCGCGCCTTGACGTATTCCTTCTCCCAATTGAGCGCGTCGATCTGCAATTGCATATACCCTTGCGGATCGATTTCTCCGATGCGCTGCTTCAGCCGTGTAATACGTTTCGTATACGAGTCGATGATCATCAGCACCGCACGACGATTGTCGGGTGTGACTCGTCCCGTCAGTTCCTCCACGGTCCGTCGCAGCACTTCGATGGTGATTTCAGTCATTTCCACGGAAGCGTCTTTATTGCGGTTCGGCGCCAGCAGAGGCAGCAGGAAGTTGGCGAGCAGCAAGGTTACGACGATCACGCCACCTGCGATGAAGATCAGCTCGTCACGCATGGGGAACCACGCGCCTCCCGTAATGGTGTACGGGATTGTGAACATCAACGACAGGGTGATGGTGCCTTTCGGCCCGCCGAACGTCATGACCGCGGCCGAACGCCAACGTTGCGCCGTCATCTTGCGTCGCTTACCGGTGACGGTATCTCGTGCGAGACGCAGCATCAACGAAATCCACAGAAATCGCATGACGATCACCACTGCGGAAACCGTAAGAATCGCAACCAGCAGCCGCCAATTGCTGACCTGAGGATCATCCCAGCTTGCGCTCATCGCATTCGGCAGTAGCATGCCAAGCAGAATGAACACCGTGCCGTTGAGCGTAAACGAGAATACCCCCCATACGCTTGACGAAACAATGTTGGTGCGAGCAACATTCGGGCCGATGCCGGTTCGGTCGAAACGGATGATCAAACCGGCCGTCACTACCGAAAGAATGCCGGAAACATGCACCGCTTCCGCACCCAAATACAGAATGAACGGCAGGAACAATTCCATCAAAATACGGCTTGTGGTCGTCTCCCAACCGAAAGATCGCAACGATTCAAATAACAGGTCGGCGATCATGCCTACTGCCAAGCCGAAAATAGCGCCGCCGAAGAACGAGAACACGAACTGTATGGCAGAATCGCCCACTTCGAATACGCCGCTGATGGCCGCTGCAATCGCAAACTGGAAGCCGACGATGCCGGACGCGTCGTTGAACAGGGATTCACCCTTGAGCACGCTGGTTTGCCGTTGCGTAAGAGCGGCTTCCTTGCCAAGCGAAGATACGGCGACCGCGTCGGTCGGTCCAAGCGCGGCGCCGAGTGCCAAAGCCGCGGCAAGGGGAATTGCGGGCCATGCGGCATGCAGGGTGAAACCAACGGCAACCATCGTAGCGATCGCTAGTCCAATCGCCAATGAAAGTGACAGTTTAACGGATTTCAACAGCTCGCTTTTGTCGATTTCATGCGCTTCCAAATACAGCAGTGGCGCAATGAACAGCACCATGAACAGTTCCGGGTCGAGTGTGACGTTCGGAAAAAACGGTAATTGCGATGCCAACGCACCCAACGCGATCTGCACAAGAGGCGTGGAAACCTTGGGAATGAAACGGCTGATAAAGGAAGACAGCACAACCGCGGCGATAATACATACAATCAATTCGAATACCGCCAACGTGCCTCCTTTGCGCGCATTTTCCAAACTCTTCCAGCCTACCAAGAGGTATTTATGGGTGTGTTTCGCCTTTTGCTTCACGTGAATGGAACCGTATAGTGGCGGATATGCAGTGGAGTGACGACATGGGACTTGCGATCGAGTTGGCTCGTGAAGCCGCAGCGGAGGGTGAGGTGCCGGTCGGTGCCGTCGTGCTTGACGCTGGGGGAGCGGTGATTGGTCGGGGGCGTAATCTGCGTGAGGCGCATGCCGATCCGTTGGCTCACGCTGAGGTCAAGGCCATGGCGCAGGCCGCTCGGTCGCTTGGTACGTGGAATCTTGCCGATTGCACGTTGATTGTTACCTTGGAGCCGTGTCCGATGTGCGCCGGCGCGTGCCTGCAAACGCATGTCGGACGAATCGTGTTCGGCGCGTGGGATGCCAAGTTGGGTGCATGCGGTTCGATTTGGGACATTCCGCGTGACCCTCACGTCGGCCATGTTCCGGAAGTCGTCGGTGGTGTGCGCGAAATGGAATGCGCACGATTAATGACTGATTTTTTCGCTGGAAAACGGTAACTCGATTTTGCAGTCGCAAGAAATACTTTCCGAAAGAAAGAAACACGCTCGATGACGTCAACAAATAAAGCTTGACATATTATCGAAGGTGACAATACAAGGCAATCGCAATATGTAAAGGATGCTGCAATGACGCTCATTCAGACCTTCCATGGCAACGCTACCAACGGTACCGAACTCACTGCGGTCTACGCCGAACAGCCAGCCGCGAACGTGGCGTTCGCACTCGTATTCCCCGGCAATGATCTGCCGCGACTTGTGCACTGGGGCCGCCCGCTCGCAGCCCCGGCAACCGCGATCGACATGTTCGACGCGCAAATGCCACAGCGCGTTTCCGGCGCGCTCGACTACACCTCATGGCCAAGCGTACTGCCCACGCAATCCGAATCCTGGATTGGCGCAACCCGCTTCGACGTGCGCCGCGACGGCGTGGAACTGTTCTGCAAGTTCGCAGTCAGCAACATCACCGCCGAAACCGTGGCAGCTGGCAAAACCTACGTCATGGGTGAAAAAGACGGATACCCGAGCTGGAGCGTGGCCGACGAACCCAAGCAGACCCCAACCGTTACCGTCACCGCAGAAGACGTGGAACAGCATGTGAAACTCATCTGGACCTGCGAGCTCGACGAAACCGGCCTCATCCGCCAGAACGCCGAAGTCGTGAACACTGGCGAAGGCCAGCTCGAAGTCGGCAAGATTGAACTCGCATTCACTGTGCCGGCCGACGCCAACGAAATCCTCACCACCACCGGCCACCATCTGCGTGAACGCTCCCCGCAGCGTCAAGACTTCACCCTCGGCCGCTTCGCCAAAGCATCCATGGCCGGACGCCCAGACTTCGATGCTACCCTGCTGCTCAGCGTCGGCGAAAAAGGCTTCGGCTTCACGCATGGTAACGTCTACTCCGCACACGTGGCCTGGAGCGGCAACAGCGTGCTTTCCGCGGAACGCCTGCCCTATACCAGCGGCGTGATTGGCGGCGGCGAAGTGCTGTTCGGCGGTGAAATCAGCCTCGCCAACGGAGAGTCCTACACCACCCCATGGCTCATCGGCTCCTATGGCGAAGGCCTCAACGAAGTCGCAGCGCGCTTCCACGGCTACATTCGCCGCGTGCATCGCGACTGGCTCGCTGAACACAACATTGCGCCCAAGCCACGCCCGGTCATTCTCAACACGTGGGAAGCCGTCTACTTCAATCATGATTACGACACCCTCACCGCACTCGCCGACAAGGCCGTGGAAAGTGGCGTGGAACGTTTCGTGGTGGATGACGGCTGGGTCGGCCCCCCCGTCCGGATTGCTCCCGCCGCGACGACACCTCCGGCCTTGGCGACTGGCAGATCTCGCAAGACGTGTGGCCCGACGGCGACAAGTCACTCAAGGCACTCGCCGATTATGTGCATGGCAAGGGACTCGAATTCGGCCTGTGGTTCGAGCCGGAAATGGTCAACCTGGATTCCGACCTGTTCCGCACGCATCCCGACTGGGTGTTGAAGCCCACTGAAGGCCGTCTGCCAATGCAGGGACGTACCCAGCAGGTTGTGGACCTGACCAATCCGGACGCCTACGACTACATTTACGACGCAATGGACAAGCTCGTTGGTGAACTCGGCATCGACTACATCAAGTGGGATCACAACAAGCTCGTCACCGAAGCCGTCTCCCCGCGCACCGGACGCCCGGCAGTGCACCAGCAGACGCTCGCCGTATATCGCATTTTCACCGATCTGAAGGCCGCACATCCGGGACTTGAAATCGAAAGCTGCTCTTCCGGCGGCGGCCGCGTGGACCTCGGCATTCTCGAAGTAGCCGACCGCATTTGGGGATCCGACTGCGTTGATCCGGTGGAACGCGCCGACATCCAGCGCTATACATCGCTGCTCGTGCCTCCGGAAATGATCGGCGAACACGTGGGCGCATCACCGGCGCACTCCACGCATCGCGCAACCACGCAGGAACTGCGCATGGCCATGGCCTTCTTCGGGCACATGGGCATCGAATGGAACCTGCTCAAGGAACCGCAGGAAGACATCGACGCGCTCGCCGAATGGGTCGCCGAATTCAAGAAGCATCGCGAATGGTTCGCAGTCGACACAGTCGTGCATTCCGACGCCGCCGATCCGGCAGTGCGCTTGGACGGTGTGGTCATGCCCAACAAGGCAGCCGCCATCTACCGTTTCACCCAGCTCACCACCTCGCAGACCTACCCGGCCGCGCCGGTACGCCTGCCCGGCCTCGACCCCGACAAGGTGTATGAGGTGTCTCCGCTCGACGTGAGCCTCGACCTCGCCAAGCAAGACATCGCCAACGGACAGAGCCCGCTCGGCTGGTGGAAGGCCGAAGGTGTGAAGATGACCGGACGTGCGCTC
>OAVI01000739.1_pt1 | contig 8951 bp, 9 predicted proteins | sample 1476381 | NCBI WGS metagenome assembly OAVI01 (sample SAMEA2580083, study PRJEB22360) | human gut metagenome | biome: human gut; feature: human-associated habitat; material: faeces | place: Denmark | collected 2008/2010 | reverse complement strand
TCATAGTGTCAACAAAGGCACTCTCTGATCCTGAGATTTTTTCAGCTAGAGCAATAGCGGCACTGTTAGCGCTGGAAATGAGGGTGGCATCTAGGAGCTGTTTAACAGTGTATTTTCGGGAATCTAGTGGGACATTTGAAACTTCTGAATCAACGGTTAAGTTGAAAGGATAGTCTGAGATATCGACTTCAGTGTCCCAGGTAATTTTTCCTTGGTCAACTGCTTTATAGACCATGTAGGCTGTTAGGATTTTAGTCATTGAAGCCACACCATCAGGAGTAGTGGCGTCCTTTTCATAGAGGACTTTCCCTGTAGTTGCTTCGATAGCAATCGCATGTTTAGCGGAAACATTGAAGTTATCTGTCTGTTCTTGTGCTAGAGCAGGTGTTACTAGGCCTAGTAAGATTAAGGCAATCATAATGATGTGTTGTAATTTTTTCATAGTCATTCCTTTGTCTCTCATAAGTGTTTATTATATCACAAAACGACTTAAATATCTGAGAGAAAGGGAGACTTGGGTGCTAACTTATGCCGGAGCTCTGCCATTTTTGACTATATTATGGTAAAATGAAAGTTATATCAAATGAATGACATAAAGTTGACCGGTTCGTTTTTGTAAGGACTGGTCATGGATAAAAAGAGGGATCAAACATGGCTAAACAAACTTTTGAGATGACCTTTGCAGGACGCCCGCTTGTCGTTGAAGTTGGGCAGGTAGCCAAGCAGGCTAATGGTGCTGTCGTCGTGCGTTATGGAGATACAACGGTATTATCAACAGCTGTTATGTCTAAAAAGATGGCAACGGCAGATTTCTTTCCTTTACAGGTTAATTACGAGGAGAAAATGTATGCAGCTGGCAAGTTCCCGGGGGGCTTTAACAAGCGTGAGGGTCGGCCTTCAACAGACGCCACTTTGACTGCTCGTCTCATTGATCGTCCTATTCGTCCTATGTTTGCGGAGGGCTTTCGTAACGAAGTTCAGGTCATTAACACGGTTCTCTCTTATGATGAGAATGCTAGTGCTCCGATGGCGGCTATGTTTGGGAGTTCTTTAGCTCTTTCTATCTCTGATATTCCTTTCAATGGTCCAATTGCTGGGGTTCAAGTAGCCTATGCTGCAGAAGATGTCATCATCAATCCAAGTGCAGCGGATAAGGAAGTTTCACTTTTAGATTTGACAGTGGCAGGTACCAAGGAAGCTATCAATATGGTAGAGTCAGGTGCCCAGGAATTGTCTGAGGATATTATGTTGCAAGCACTCTTGAAGGGACATGAGGCAATTCAAGAGTTGGTTGATTTCCAAAATTATATCGTTGCAGCTGTTGGTAAGGAAAAGGCTGAGGTTGAACTTCTACAAGTTGATGCTGATTTGAAAGTCGAAATCGAAACGGCTTATTATGATCAGTTAGCTAAGGCTGTTCAGGTGGAAGAAAAACTGGCGCGTGAAGCAGCAACCCAGGCTGTAAAAGAAGAGGTCCTCGCTTCTTATCAAGAACGCTTTGCAGAAGATGAAGATAAGGAAACCATTCTGCGTGATGTAGCAGAAATCCTCGAGCAGATGGAACATGCTGAAGTGCGTCGTCTGATTACAGAAGACAAGGTTCGTCCAGATGGCCGTCGTGTGGATGAAATCCGTCCTTTGGACGCAGAGATTGACTTTCTTCCTAAGGTTCATGGTTCAGGTCTCTTTACACGTGGTCAAACTCAAGCCTTGTCAGTTTTGACTTTGGCACCTATGAGTGATACACAGCTTGTTGATGGTTTGGATCCAGAGTATAAGAAACGTTTCCTTCACCACTATAATTTCCCTCAGTATTCAGTGGGTGAGACAGGGCGTTACGGTGCACCAGGTCGACGTGAGATTGGTCACGGAGCCTTGGGTGAACGTGCCCTTGCTCAGGTTCTCCCAAGTGTCGAAGAGTTCCCTTATGCTATCCGTTTGGTAGCAGAAGTCTTGGAGTCAAATGGTTCTTCCTCACAAGCTTCTATTTGTGCAGGAACCTTGGCTCTTATGGCTGGTGGTGTACCGATTAAGGCACCTGTTGCAGGTATTGCCATGGGACTTATCTCAGATGGTACTAACTACACTGTCCTAACTGATATTCAAGGTTTGGAAGATCATTTTGGAGATATGGACTTTAAGGTAGCTGGTACACGTCAAGGAATTACAGCTCTTCAGATGGATATTAAGATTTCGGGTATTACACCGGCCATTCTCGAAGAGGCTTTGGCTCAAGCAAAGGTAGCTCGTTTTGAAATTCTTGATGTTATTGAGTCAGCAATCGCTGAGCCACGTCCAGAATTGGCACCAACAGCACCTAAGATTGATAGCATTCAGATTCCTGTTGACAAGATCAAGGTTGTCATCGGTAAAGGTGGCGAAACTATTGACAAGATTATCGCTGAGACTGGTGTCACAATTGATATTGATGAAGAAGGTCTTGTTCAGATTTTCTCTAGTGATCAGGATGCCATTAACCGTGCTAAAACCATCATCTCTAATCTTGTACGTGAAGCTAAGGTTGGTGAAGTTTACACTGTACCCGTTGTGCGTATTGAAAAGTTCGGTGCCTTTGTCCACCTTTTCAATAAGACAGATGCTCTCATCCATATCTCAGAACTAGCTTGGGAACGTACTGAGCATGTCGAAGATGTGGTTAAAGTTGGGGGTACGGTAACTGTTAAGATTATCAAAATCGATGAAAAAGGACGTATCGATGCCTCAATCAAGGCCTTGCTTCCTAAGCCTGAAAAACTTGAGGATGGGGAAAATGGAGGAGAGCATCGTCACCGCCGTCGTTCTCATCATAAACCACGCCACCATAATGAAAGTGGTGAAGCACCGAAAAATCCTGATAAATCAGAAACGAAAGAACAGGCAGAAGAATGACAGAAAATCAAGAATTGCAAGCTTTTGATGAAACTCTAAAAGAATTTTTAAAGGAACCAGACCACTTTTTGACTAGTCTGGCTTTGGTTAATCATCTACAACGTACTCCCGTCTTGGCTGCCCAAGACCTCTACGCAGTTGAAGTGGAAGGAAAGAAGGTTGTTCCTGTCTTCACCAACGAACAGGACCTACAATCTTTCAAATCTACTCAAGAGAGTGCTCGAGAGCAAACTTGGGTAGAACGTTCGAGCTTAGATGTTTTAACACAACTGGTTCAGGCAGAGCTTTTTGGTCTTGCTTTCAATTTAAAAGAGGATGGTGACTTCTCGAATACCACTCTTTTTGCAAGCAGTGAACTCATCCAGTTTATCAACTATTTCACTCAGACCCTTAATAATCTTTTGGGTGAGGAAAATCAAAAGGCAGATCCTAAAGATAAGATTTATCTTGTTCCAGCCTTCATTCATAAACGTGAGGAAGATGGCCAGGATGACCGTCTCTTTGCGACCATGTCGAATGCAGAGGGACAGAGTTATGTGCCTGTGTTTACGAACTTAACGAGCTTTGCAAAATGGTACGGGAACGAGACTTTTGGCCTACCTTTCCGTAAGGCTAAAGGGACGATTTTGCAATGGCCACTGTCAGAAATTTATCAGCCTTCAACAGGTGAAAATGAGTTGGATAAGGTTCAAGGTATTGTCATCAATCCGTTTGATGAGCAGCCTGAGTTAGTCGACTGGTCTTATTTTGAAGGGGATAGCGAGTAGACCTAGTGTTGGTAGCTTTCCACTTTAAAGAATAATAGGCCACAGCAAACAATAATAACAATAATGATGTAAGGAGTGACCTAAATGGGTTGGTGGAAAGAAAGTATTGATATAGTAAAGAAAAATGACCCGGCAGCTCGGACGAGTCTAGAGGTTCTTTTAACCTACCCTGGATTAAAAGCCTTGGCTGCCCATCGTATCTCACATTTTCTCTGGCGCCACCATTGTCGACTCTTAGCGCGTATGCATAGTCAGTTTTGGCGCTTTTGGACTCAGATTGAGATTCACCCAGGGGCTCAGATTGCTGAAGGTGTCTTTATTGACCATGGCTCTGGCCTTGTCATTGGTGAGACAGCTGTTGTGGAGAAGGGGGCTATGCTTTACCACGGTGTCACTTTAGGTGGTACTGGTAAAGATGTCGGAAAACGTCACCCAACCGTTCGTGAGGGTGCCTTGGTTTCAGCCCATGCTCAGGTCATAGGCCCTATTGAGATTGGAAAGAATGCTAAGGTGGGGGCGGCAGCCGTGGTTGTTGCGGATGTCCCAGAAGATGTTACAGTCGTTGGTGTTCCTGCTAAGGTTGTGCGTGTTCATGGTCAAAAGGATGAAGAAGTTATCCACGATATTGAAGAAGGCCGTGAATACTATAGTGAAAAGCTAGAAGACCTTCTAAAAGCAGCTAGCTTCCACTCATCACGTCTATAAGGAAAGGAAACGATGAAACTCTTTAGTTCAAAGGTGACTCGATTGACGGTTGTGGGTCCTCTTGCTCTTGTTTACATTGCTTTACATAGAGCAGACTATAGCATGGCCGCCTTATGGTTTTGCATTGCTCTTTTATGGGCCGGTCTGGTTTTTAAGCAACGACACAAGTGAGATTTGAGTAATGAAAAAATTCTTCAAGGAAAATCCTTTTTTGGTCTTTTATATAGTTGGGAGTTTTCTTTCAGCTATGTCTCTCTTGGCTCAAGGTCAGCTAGTTGCTGCTATTTGGATTATAATTCTCGTTATACTCTTGTGTTTGTACCTAAACCATATCAAGGATAAAAAATAGTTTCCAGTTAATTGAAAGGAATCTCTAGTGATTAAAATTTATGATACGATGACGCGTTCGCTCCGTGATTTTGTACCTTTGACAGAAAATGTTGTCAATATGTATGTCTGCGGACCAACAGTTTACAATTATATTCATATCGGAAATGCCCGTTCAGCAGTAGCTTTTGATACTATTCGTCGTTATTTTGAGTATTGTGGCTATACAGTCAACTATATTTCCAACTTTACGGATGTAGATGATAAGATCATCAAGGCAGCTAATGAAGCTGGTATTTCGACTAAGGAATTGTCGGACAAGTTTATCGCGGCCTTTATGGAAGATACCGGACAACTTGGCATCAAACCAGCGACACAAAATCCACGTGTTATTAACTATATGGATGAAATCATTGCATTCGTGTCGACCTTGGTTGACAAAGGATTTGCCTATGTCTCTGAAGGTGATGTTTACTTCCGAGTAGCTAAGTCAAACAACTATGCTAAATTGGCTAACAAGACCTTGGAAGATCTTGAAATTGGTGCAAGTGGACGTACGGATGCTGAAACAGAACGTAAGGAAAATCCTCTGGATTTTGCCCTTTGGAAAGCTGCTAAAGAGGGAGAAGTTTCTTGGGATAGCCCATGGGGACCTGGTCGTCCTGGTTGGCACATCGAATGCTCTGTTATGGCGACTGAAATCCTTGGAGATACTATCGATATTCATGGTGGAGGGGCAGACCTTGAGTTTCCACACCATACTAATGAAATTGCTCAATCAGAAGCCAAAACTGGCAAGACCTTCGCTAACTACTGGATGCATAATGGTTTTGTCAATGTGGATAATGAAAAAATGTCAAAATCCTTGGGTAACTTCGTGACCGTTCATGATATGCTTCAAACGGTTGATGGTCAAGTGCTTCGCTTCTTCCTAGCAACACAACAGTATCGTAAGCCAATTAACTTTACAGAAAAAGCTATCCATGATGCTGAAGTTAATCTTAAGTATTTGAAAAATACCCACAGTCTTCCGTTGACAGAACAGGTGAATCAAGCTGAGTTGCAAACTTATCTTGACGCCTTCCAAGAAGCTATGGATGATGACTTTAATACGGCAAATGGAGTGACTGTTCTGTTTGACATGGCTAAATGGATTAATTCAGGTAATTACGATCAAACCGTTAAGGATGCTTTTGAAAAAATGCTCCAAGTCTTCGGTATTGTTTTCGAAGAAGAAGTCCTTGATGAAGATATCGAAAAACTCATTGAAGAGCGTCAAGCGGCGCGTGCCAACAAGGACTTTGCGACTGCAGACCGCATTCGCGATGAGTTGGCTGCTCAAGGTATCAAACTTCTTGATACCAAGGAGGGCGTGAGGTGGACACGTGACTAAATTTAGTACTATAAAAAAAGTTTTAGATGAAAAAAAAATTGATTTTAAATCTGATGAATGTGTTCAGAAACCAAAGAACCTTCAGAACTATATTTATAGTGTATTGCTTCAAAATGTTCTAGATTTTGAATGGGAAATTGAAGCAAGGAAAGGGTTAAATGGTGATAAATTTGATATTTATGGAATCAGTAATGACAGTCAGGTAATTGTTGAGTTTGACAATAGTAGAGCAGATCAGGTTGCCAAAAAGTTTATATCTAGAATCGCTTCGGCTACCCAGAAGGATAATGTTAAAACATTGTATGTGATATATAATTATAGTAATTACAATAAAAGCTGGAAAGAACAAGTTGTAGAAACAAAAAAATATATAAAATACTGTAAGCATATAGGGAATGAAGTGGGAATTGATGTCGTTGATTATCATACTTTAGATTTAGACTGTTTTTGGGAGGATTCACGTGACTAAACATCTTGATGTCAACCTTATTAACGGCATTGCTCTCGCCTTTGAGGGAGATGCTGTTTATTCCTTGTACATTCGCCGTCACCTGATTTTTCAAGGTCAGACCAAGCCAAATCAACTGCACCGTCTAGCTACACGCTATGTTTCAGCTAAGGCCCAGGCTAGTCTCATTGAAAAAATGCTAGAGCAAGAGCTTTTGACTGAAAAAGAGCTAGACATCTATAAAAGAGGGCGTAATGCGAATAGCCATACCAAGGCTAAAAATACAGATGTTATTACCTATAAAATGTCAACAGGCTTCGAAGCAGTCATGGGCTATCTTCATATGACAGAGGATATCGCTCGCTTAGAGGAACTGATTGCTTGGTGTATTGACGAAGTTGAAAAAGAAATCTAAAAATTCTGCCGAGAGCAGGATTTTTGTTATTTAAAGGCTATAAAAATTGTAACAGTTAGCCAGAGTTTTAACATTTAGATTATTTGAGAATCAAAGTAATTCAGCGTCTTGATAATGAAAAATAAGATGAAACTAATATTTAGCACCTTGAAAATGAGAAAGTTAAGAGATGTCTGACACGTGTAAAACCCCGATATTATAGCGTTTTTTTAATAAAACTAATTTGACAGAAAGTAAAAAAAAAGTCTATAATATTAGTAAATGAGGCCATAAAAAAATGAGGAGGTGAATGGAAATAGCTAAGAAAAAAGTTTTCTATACAACTTTTGCTGCTTTGATTTTATCTAGCTTTACGCTTCAAACAGGTAAAGCAGATGAGGTTCAGGTAAAACCTGATGAAGCTAAAATAGATTATGTTAATAGTGAGGCACCGGCTCCAGTTGCTCCTCAGGCTGATCTTTCTTCAGTAGGAGCTAAGGCAGAGCCAGCGAGTCAAGTAAGTTCAGTAGTGACCTCAACGTCACTGATGGTTGTCTCTTCAAGTGAGACAGATGAGGGGCTTCTTGAGGTACATTCTCAAGTTGATATCGTGGAGACTAGCGTTTCTACGACGACACCTCATTCAGAAGAGGCTCGTGCCCAGGCTTTTGGTGAGGATCGATCAGTAGCGGCATCTGAACGAGGAGATGCAAACCCAACATCTGATTCTGAACAAGCAAAACCAAATATTGTGCTTACTTATGATAAGTCTCGTGAGGCTACAGCGACTGCAGAGTCTCAAGCTGTGACTTCAATGTATAAGAGTGAAAGCACCCTATATACATCTGAACTTGCTGGAAATACACATGCAGTTATTGAAAAATCAGAGTATTCTTCACTGGATTCTCATACGACATCTGTAAGTGCGACTCCTACTAGCCAAGCTATTGCAACTTCTGAAGTCGCTTCTGAGTCTGCAAGTACTGCAAGCTCTCTTGCATCTACGGCTCCAGAAACGAGTCAGTTAAATAATAATTCAGAAGATAGCTTAACTGTCCTTACGGTTGGCTGGAAAGATTCATCATCAACTTCTGAGGTCTTTAAAACTTCTGAAGTGGTTTCTATGTTGCAAAGTGAGAGTTTGACCTATTCATCAGAGGTAACCTTTACGGATGGACTCATCTCAGAAATCTTAGCGACTCCAATCACTTCTGAAGTATATTCCGTTGTTCCAAAACGAGACAGTACTGGAGCGCTTCTTGAAGATCAACCTGCTGTTACAGGGAATACAGACATTCTTTATTTAGCACGTGGTGAAATCTTTAACGTCAACTTTGATGTTAACAAGATGGAAGGTAAGAAGATTAAGGGCCTTAATCTAGTCCTTGATGGCAAACAAATTCATCATAGCTACTTTGTTGAAGGAACTTTGGATGAGGTCAATGCTGGTTTGAGTGCCTACCATTTGGCAGAGCAAACGACTGGTATTCATAAAATGACCTTTGAGTTGATTGATACGAATAACAATATTCATTATCTGACACAGACTTTTAGCGTCTTCAATGAAGGCGAGCGTCCAGTGACACCGGATAGTTACCGTAGGAATCAGTATTCATCAACAACGACAACAACGACTGTACCGGTTACTTATAATACCAGTGCAAATAGCTACACTGAAACCGCCAATCATATACAAGCTACGGCTGTTAATGAGTTGGCTGAGACAACTAGAGCGCTAACACAGCAATTGGCAGAACAAATTGCTGAGGTTTTGAGTGGTTGGTCTTCAGCAATTTCTGGAAATAGTTCAACAAGTACAGGTTCAATTGATATCTTCCAAGCAGCAGGTAAAACCATTACTCAAGCTGCGAGAAAGATTGCAGAATCAATCTCAGATCCAGATACAATTGGTAAGCAAGCTTTGGCTGCTGCAACTGTTGTTCTCGTTCTTCTAGTGCTTTACCTAGCAGCAATTACATTTATTTAACATGCTTTGCCCTCGTAAGAGGGCTTTTTTTATGATAGAAT
>OAVI01000734.1_pt1 | contig 9029 bp, 9 predicted proteins | sample 1476381 | NCBI WGS metagenome assembly OAVI01 (sample SAMEA2580083, study PRJEB22360) | human gut metagenome | biome: human gut; feature: human-associated habitat; material: faeces | place: Denmark | collected 2008/2010 | reverse complement strand
GGTTAGCCGGCATAAGCATCCGGCTTTTCAGCGGCTCCACGGCCAAGCATAAAGTGACCTACGAGACAGCCACCGTAATCAAAGGCGAGATATCGGAATCCATAACCGCCACCGGCACCATCGAACCGGTAACGGAAGTGGAAGTCGGCACGCAGGTAAGCGGCATCATCGACAAGATATATGCCGACTACAATTCCGTAGTTACCAAAGGCCAGCTTATAGCCGAAATGGACCGTGTGACCCTGCAAAGCGAAGTGGCATCCCAACGCGCCGCCTACAACGGTGCGAAAGCCGAATACGAATATCAGCGGAAGAACTACGAACGCAACCGGGGACTGCACGAAAAGCAGCTTATCAGCGATACCGACTACGAACAGTCCGTCTACAATTACGAGAAAGCGAAAAGCAGCTACGAAAGCAGTCAGGCATCGCTGGCAAAGGCGGAGCGCAACCTGTCGTACGCCACCATCACTTCGCCCATCGACGGCGTGGTCATCAACCGTGCGGTAGAGGAAGGGCAAACGGTGGCATCCGGTTTCGAGACTCCTACCCTGTTCACCATCGCTGCCGACCTGACGCAGATGCAGGTTGTGGCCGACGTGGATGAAGCCGACATAGGCGGCGTGAAAGACGGGCAACGCGTGACGTTTAGCGTAGACGCCTATCCCAATGACACGTTTGAGGGTGTAGTAACGCAAATCCGCTTGGGAGAGGACAGCTCTACAAGTTCCGGCAGCAGCGGCACATCCGGTACGGTCGTCACCTACGAAGTTGTCATATCCGCTCCCAACCCCGACCTGAAACTGAAACCGCGCCTGACGGCCAACGTCACGATTTACACACTCGACCGCAAGAATGTGCTTTCCGTTCCGGCACGTGCGCTCCGCTTCACACCCGAAAAGCCGCTTATCGGCGAGAATGACATTGTGAAAGATTGCGAAAGCGAACACAAACTCTGGACACGCGAGGGCAATACATTCATCGCGCATCCGGTAACGGTAGGTATCTCCAACGGTGTGAATACGGAGATTGTAAGCGGCATCGATGAAGGTGCGACAGTAGTGACCGAAGCCACCATAGGGCGCATGCCGGGCGAAGGCCCAACGGCGGATATGCCGCAGGAACCAAGCGGTGAGAAAAGCCCGTTCATGCCGGGCCCTCCGGGAAGCAAGAAGAAAAACAACAGCCGATGAAACAGCGTACAGAGACTGAGTATAAAAGTACAGTACAAAGTAAACCATACATCATTAATCATGAGCAAAACCGTAATTGAACTTCAAAACATAAAGCGGAACTTCCAGGTGGGAGACGAAACGGTGCATGCACTGCGCGGCGTATCATTCTCTATCGGCGAGGGAGAGTTCGTCACCATCATGGGTACGTCCGGTTCGGGCAAATCAACGCTGTTGAACATACTCGGCTGCCTGGATACGCCCACCGTAGGAGAGTATCTGCTGGACGGCATCTCCGTACGCACCATGAGCAAGTCCCAGCGTGCCGTACTCCGCAACCGTAAAATCGGCTTCGTGTTCCAGAACTATAACCTGCTGGCAAAAACCACAGCCGTGGAAAATGTGGAACTGCCGCTGATGTACAACTCGTCCGTATCGGCAGCCGAACGCCGGAAACGCGCCATTGAAGCGCTGAAAGCCGTAGGGCTGGGCGACCGGCTGGAGCACAAGTCCAACCAGATGTCCGGCGGACAGATGCAACGCGTAGCCATCGCCCGTGCATTGGTAAACAACCCTGCCGTAATCCTCGCGGACGAAGCCACCGGTAATCTGGATACCCGTACCTCATTCGAAATCCTGGTGCTCTTCCAGAAACTGCATGCCGAAGGACGCACCATCATTTTCGTAACGCACAATCCGGAAATAGCCCAATACAGCAGCCGCAACATCGTATTGCGCGACGGACAAGTGAAGGACGACAAGCCCAACCGAAACATTCTGAATGCCGCCGAAACACTGGCAGCACTGCCCAAGCAGGAGGATGACTGACGCAGTACGTGAATTACTTTATTGCAGGATGAAAAAAGAAAAACAATATCATAAAACAACAAATCAATGAATGGAACCAACCTTTTCAAAATAGCCTTTCGGGCACTTGCCAACAATAAACTGCGTGCCTTCCTCACGATGTTGGGCATCATCATCGGAGTGGCGTCCGTCATCACGATGCTCGCTATCGGACAGGGTTCAAAAAAAAGCATTCAGGCGCAAATCTCCGAAATGGGCTCGAATATGATAATGATTCATCCGGGAGCGGATATGCGCGGCGGCGTCCGCCAAGATCCCAGCGCCATGCAGACGCTGAAGCTCACCGACTACGAGGCATTGCGCAACGAAACGAACTTCCTGGCTGCCGTCAGCCCCAACGTATCCTCATCGGGACAGCTTATTGCAGGCAATAACAACTACCCCTCATCCGTAAGCGGTGTAGGCACGGACTACCTTGAAATCCGCCAGCTTACGGTGGAGAACGGCACGATGTTTACGGAAACCGACATACAGACTTCCGCCAAAGTATGTGTCATCGGCAAGACAATACAGGATAATCTTTTCCCCAACGGAGAAGACCCCGTAGGACGCATTATCCGCTTCAACCAAGTGCCTTTCCGCGTGACGGGCGTACTGAAAGCCAAAGGATACAACAGCATGGGCATGGACCAGGACGACGTTGTACTTGCCCCCTACACCACCGTAATGAAACGCCTGCTGGCACAGACCTATCTGCAAGGTATCTTCGCATCCGCACTCACCGAGGACATGACGGACAACGCCACCGAAGAAATCACCGGAATTCTGCGCCGGAACCATAAACTGAAGGACAGCGACAACGATGATTTCACCATACGCAGCCAGCAGGAGCTCAGCTCGATGCTGAACACCACCACCGACCTGATGACTACTCTCCTCGCCTGCATCGCCGGCATATCGCTGGTGGTAGGCGGCATCGGCATTATGAACATCATGTATGTATCCGTAACGGAGCGCACCCGCGAAATCGGTCTGCGCATGAGTGTGGGTGCCAGAGGAGTGGACATCCTGTCGCAATTCCTCATCGAGGCCATCCTCATCAGCATCACCGGCGGCCTCATCGGCGTCATCATCGGCTGCGGCGCAAGCTGGATTGTGAAGAGCGCAGCCCATTGGCCTATTTATATACAGGCATGGAGCGTATTCCTCAGCTTTGCCGTCTGTACGGTGACAGGAGTGTTCTTCGGATGGTATCCTGCAAAGAAAGCAGCAGACTTAGACCCGATAGAAGCAATACGATACGAGTGATAATCGCTTATCGCTAAAAAAAACTATCTTTGCATTTGTATGAAACAAATTCTCTACTCACGGTCGCGCATCATCGAAGCCCTGATTCATATCATCGGCTGGGGAATTGTATTTGCTTTTCCTTTCGTGATGATGACACGCAGCGGTTTCACCATTACATGGATGGAATACCTGCGCCATGGCAGCATTGTTCCGCTATCTTTTCTTATCGTATTCTACTGCAATTACTGCTTCCTCATTCCCCGTTATCTGTTCGAGGGGCGCATACGGCAGTATCTCCTGCTGAACATACTGCTGATAGCTTGCGTTACAGCCGGTGTACACTTTTGGCAGGAGTACGCATTCCACACCTACGCAAAAGCCGATGGTGAGGGCCAAAGGCACATCGGTCCGCCGAAGTGGATATTCATCATGCGCGATTTCTTTTCCATGATACTTACCGTAGGGTTGAGTGCGGCCATTCGCCTCAGCGGACGTTGGGTGCAGGTGGAAGCCGCCCGCCGCGAAGCCGAAAAAAGTCGCACGGAAGCCGAATTAAAGAATCTCCGCAACCAGCTCAACCCGCATTTCCTGCTCAACACGCTGAACAATATCTACGCACTCATTGCCTTTGATACGGATAAGGCACAAACAGCCGTACAGGAACTGAGCCGTTTATTGCGCCATGTCCTTTACGACAATCAGCAGAACTTCGTAACTTTAGGCAAGGAAATGGATTTCATCAAGAACTACATCGCCTTGATGCGCATCCGTCTCTCATCCAACGTCACTGTTGAAACGCGTTTCGATATTCGTCCCGACAGCCCTACGGAGATTGCCCCGCTGATATTCATCTCCCTCATAGAGAATGCTTTCAAACATGGCATCTCTCCCACCGAGCCCAGCCATATCCGTATATATTTCAGCGAGAACGTGCATGAAGTACGTTGCGAAATAACCAACAGCTACCACCCCAAGAGCGAAGCCGACAAAAGCGGCAGCGGCATCGGACTGGAACAAGTAGGCAAGCGTCTGGAACTGACCTATCCCGGCCGGTACGCATGGAAGCACGGCATAAGTGAGGGCGGAAAAGAATATAAATCGGTTTTAACAATCAATTACTGACAACATGAATCTGAAGTGCGCAATCGTAGATGACGAACCGCTGGCCCTGAACCTTTTGGAGAGCTATGTCAACAAAACCCCGTTTCTGGAACTTGCCGGCAAATACTCCAGTGCAGTGCAAGCGATGAGCGACTTGCCGGACAAGCGTGTCGACCTTCTTTTTCTTGATATCCAAATGCCCGAACTCAACGGCCTGGAATTCTCCAGAATGGTAGATACACATACCCGTATCGTTTTCACCACCGCTTTCGACCAATATGCCATAGACGGGTATAGGGTCAACGCCCTCGATTATCTGCTGAAACCCATCTCGTATGCAGACTTTCTGCAAGCCGCCAATAAAGCAGTGAAGTGGTTCGAACTGCTGCAACAGCCCCAAGAGGAAATTGAAAGCATCTTCGTAAAAAGTGATTACAAACTGATACAAGTGGAGTTCAAAAATATTCTTTACATCGAAGGCTTGAAAGATTATATCAAAATCTATGAGGAGAACTCTCCCAAACCCATTCTCTCGCTCATGAGCATGAAGTCCATAGAAGAACTTCTGCCTGCTTCACGCTTCATACGCGTGCATCGTTCCTATATCGTCCAAAAAGACAAAATACGTATCATCGACCGTGGACGTATTGTCTTTGGCAAGAACTATATCCCCGTCAGTGACAGTTATAAACAAATATTCCAAGATTTTCTTAATAAAAGGAGTTAAAAATACCCTTATAGGTTTATATTTTATTGAAATCGGGCTATTTCTAATAATATCCTATTGCATATTAAAAGATGTTTTTTTACCTTTGCCGCGAACAGATAGGAGTTGTGAAACTCCCCCAATAGAATAGTTTAGTTAAGTCTAGTTTAGTTTTTGTGTAAAGCACTTCCTCCGTAAGCGAACGTTGGAAGTGCTTTTATTTTAGGTATATCAAGCAGTTACGGAAAAAGCGCATTTCCAATATTTCGCAGCAGGTTGCAAAATTTGATTGTCGGACGATTGTCGGACACCGATTTTATTACTAACAAATTGTCGCAACTTTATTAAACAAAAATATGGCAACGCTTAAACTTTGTATCGTACCTGCAAAAGTGCTTATCAACGGAAAGCACAAAGTAAGAATATCACTGGCCCATAATTCCAATACCAGATATATTCCAACAAACTGTATTATTGACACCCTATCACAATTCAAAGAGGGGCAAGTTATCAATCATCCGGAAGCCGCTTCAATGAACATGAAACTTCGGAATCTACTTAACCATTATCAGAATGTTATTGACAACATATATGATGTGGATGTATATTCATGTTCCGAGCTCCGAGAAATCATCATAAAAAAGAAAGACTACACCAATGCCAAGTTTTCCTCTGCAATGACATCTTATCTGTCAGAACTCGCAGAGGAGAAAAGAAACAAATCTGAAAAGTTGTATCGTTTGGCATGCCAATCATTCATCAAGTCACAAGGTGATTTGCTACTTTCAATGATTACGCCTCGAAACATCAAGCATTTTGAAATGGACCTTGAAGACAAACGGCTCTCTCCTACCACCATTAAAATCTACCTTACATTACTCAAAGTAATTATCAACTATGCCAAGAAACATAATATGGTCAGATACGAAGTAGAGCCGTTTGAGTTCTGCAGAATGCCGTCAGCCAATATACGTGAATTAGACCTTAGCATTGATGAAATAAAGGCAATCCGAGATATGGAAATTCCTAAATACAATATCGGGGTAGTACGTGATATTTTCATGTTAAGCTATTACTTGGGTGGTATCAATCTTGTAGATATGCTTGATATTGATTTCCGAAAAGAATGGATAGAATATTACCGGCGAAAAACAAAGAACAAAAAAAGTGGTGAAAGTAAAACCGCATTCTCCGTCCAGCCGGAAGCAAGGGAAATCATAAACAAATATATGCAGAAGAATGGTAAACTTGTTTTTGGTAAATATAAAACATTCGGGCAATGTTATTCTGTTGTATCCCGTAAAATGGAAGAACTCGCCAAAATAGCAGGGATAAGAAAGCATGTGGTTTATTATTCTGCACGTAAATCATTCGTTCAACATGGGTTCGAATTAGGTATATCCTTAGAAATTCTTGAATATTGTATCGGCCAATCAATGAAAACGAACCGCCCTATATTCAACTATTTTCGAGTAATGCGAAAACACGCTGATGATGCAATGAGGAAAATCTTCGACAGCTTAAAGTGATTGTTCCTGGACAAAAGCTATTGCTTCTGCAGCAGCTTCTTCCCTCTCCTTTTCTATATCAGAGTTTAAGCGGTCTATTAACTCCATATTTCCCGTTATCGCGGTTTTCACGCAATCGGAATATGTAACAGTTAGCCGATAATGACCGTAACCAATGAAAGCCCTTGTCAGCTTGGGAGAGGATGATTGAGATTTACCCATAATGCAACGGATTAAGAAGCGGAAAAAAGAACGGTTCCGCTTTCCCGTTGCGTTACATATTCTCAAATAGGAGGATACAGTGAAACCATTAAGCTATTACACAGGGGGCAGAACCGTATATGAATAAGCTACTGGCAAAATCAATCACCAGTAGCCTTACGGTCGGAATATTACTATTCCTCCTATTCAATAAAATATGTAACGCACTGTAAATATGGAAAAAATATACGAGATAGCGAAAATAATTCATGCAATGTTTGTATAATAATCAAAAGATTATTACCTTTGTAATGTCAAATAACAAAAGTAATCAACATGAGTAACGAACAAATTAAAAAGGATTTGCTTATACAAAGAGCATTCCTCAAAAAAGAACTAGACCAACTAAGATTTATCGCCGAAGTTACCGGAACAAACCAAGAAAAAGAGATTGACAAAAGGTTAGACCGGTTACTGACAATCGACAAAGTCTTAAAAGAGTTAGAAAAAAAGAAGTAAAACAAAGCCCCTCTCTCCGGAGAGGGCACTAAAAATAAATATATGGCACTGAAAGATGAATTACTGGCATTAAAGCCACTACTTGGTACAGACTCTCCAGAGTTCTATACCAGAATGACAGAAATAGCAGCCAAGTACACTTCGGAAGAAGATAAGAAAGCTATTGCCAACTTTGTATCAGAGCGTTTACAGAACATTGATAAGAAACTGGATGTTGTAGAAGAGAGCGCAATCAAACTACAGCTGCAAGAAGTGGCCGAAATAGTCTCTCTAAGCTATCTTGCGAAGAAATACTTTAATAAAAGTAGGTCATGGCTGTATCAGAGATTAAATGGTAATCTGGTAAACGGAAAACCGGCACGCTTCACACAAGAAGAATTACAGACATTTAACGATGCCCTACAGGACATTTCTAAAAAAATAGGCTCACTTAGTATCTCATATTGATACTCTGTTATTTGACACCATCCCCGTAGTTGAGCCGCTACGGGGATTTTTCATATCAATTACCTATCATCAGCTCCCAATTATCCATAATAATCATATCCCAATGCGGCACGTCAAATTCATTATTGACCGACACCCCATATACAGAAAGACTCTTGCCGGCACTGTCAAACTCAGTCAAAGCCGTTTCCTCTCCTTTCTGGATACGAAGATTCATAAAGTCTGTCATTTGTTCCCAATCGGTAGGACCGATGAATAATGATTCTATGAAACGCCCTTTCACGGGTGCACCAATGGCGGTATCCTTAATGCGTTCCAAATATGATAAAGCCTCGTTGTAAGTCATGGGAGCAAAGATAGCAAAATATAGTGAAAAGGGACGACTATTCAGTCACCCCTTCTTTATGTTAGTATTCAAAAACTATAGCTGAGAGATACTGAACATTCGTGAAGAAATTTATATGTACCTCGTGAAGGACTAATCTTGTGTCCATCGAAACATACATTTCTTCGACCTGAATAAGGGTCCTGATTGGAAATCGTATAGCCCAAGGAAAAAGCCAACTGGTCAATTCCTAAAGAAAGAGCACTTTTAACACGCCAAAAGACAACATCCCCTCCCTTATTGCGAACTGACCTAAACTCTCCCTTTATCTTTCCACCTTCTTCAGTATAATGTGCATATGAAAAAGCCTCGTTGGGTAATGTCAGAATCAATGCCGGCTCACATTGAAGAAAAAGCTGATAATCCCTTTCACGCCCCAAGCTCACTGAAGGAGTCCTAAAATTAGTACCTATCAACCAATTCCCCCGCAGTAGTTTACCGTCATCATAGAGTGTATACTTCTGACCTTTGCCGTCACTCACCTCTGTATTAGGCTTATAATCATTGTCCATCCAGTTTTGAAAAGCAAGACCGGTCATAACGCCAATATATTTCCCTATGTAACGGATATATGATACCTCAAGCCCTAAAGCTGGTTCAGAACCATATGCAAATAGAGAACCGGATAGAGACAAAACATTTTTATTAGTTTTAAAATCCCCTTCTCTCTCACCGGCAAAAAGGTGAATGACCGACAGGCATAAACAAAAGATAAAAGCAATTTTTTTCATTTCAATCTAAATATAATTGGCTGACACCAAAATTTAAAAAAACATATTCAACTGCTATAAAGATAACTGCTTTTCTGAAATTCCCTACGTGATTTGAGGGAGTTTTTATAAAAGGAAAGGCCCAAATGAAACAAAATCCCAACGGAAGTCAGGGCACGTCAT
>OAVI01000670.1_pt1 | contig 9764 bp, 9 predicted proteins | sample 1476381 | NCBI WGS metagenome assembly OAVI01 (sample SAMEA2580083, study PRJEB22360) | human gut metagenome | biome: human gut; feature: human-associated habitat; material: faeces | place: Denmark | collected 2008/2010 | reverse complement strand
TAAGTACAAGACCTCGCGCGCCAACACGCACTCGCGTCGCGCGAACTGGAAGGCTACCGCCGCCCAGACCATCGCATGCCCGAACTGCGGCGCTCCGGCGCTGCCGCACATGGCTTGCCCGAGCTGCGGCTCCTACCGCGGCCGCGTGTACCGCGCAGCCATTCGCTCCGCTCACACCAAGTGATCGCAGCCGAATGCCGATAGCGAAATGAAGACCCTGCCATCGACGGGTGGCAGGGTCTTCGTATATTGTCGCATATTGCCATCCGGACACTGCGCGTATGCGTTCAGGGCGTGCGCGTGCGGCCGGATACGGTGGACAAGGAGAAAAACATGACTGAACCTGAACCGCGCGAAGAGCTGTTCTCCGCGCTGGGCGTCACCATCAGCCCGGATCTGCTGATACAGGCGCTCACCCATCGTTCGTTCTCGCACGAACACCCCGGCACATCGAACTATGAGCGGCTGGAATTCCTCGGCGACGCCGTGCTGGAACTGGTATCGACCGAGACGCTGTTCACGCTGCATCCCGACATGACCGAAGGCCAGCTGGCGAAGATGCGCGCCAAGGCCGTTTCGGAGGAGGCCCTGTCGGCGATCGCCCGGGACAAGTTGCACGTCGGCCCGTTCATCCTGCTCGGGCACGGCGAGGCGGAGTCCGGCGGTGCCGAGAAAAGCTCCATTCTGTGCGACATCGTCGAATCGCTGATCGGCGCCACGTTCCTGGAGCACGGCATCGAAGGCGCGCGCAAGGTCGTGCACCGGCTCATCGACGACACGTTGGCGGAAGTGGCCACCGAAGGACCAGCCCTGGACTGGAAGACCTCGCTGACCGTGAAGGCGCACGAGCTCGGCCTGGATGAGCCGCGGTACCGCATGAGCGTGTCCGGCCCCGAATACGCGCAGGAATTCACCGCCAAGGCCACCATCGGCCCGAAAGACGACATCATCGGCAAGGGTACCGGCACCAGCAAGCGCAAGGCGCAGCTCGCCGCGGCGGAAATGGCCTGGCATGAGCTCGACCGGTACGCGCCCGCGCTCAAGGCGGCCCGCAAGAACGGCTCGTCCAAGCACCGGCGCAGCGGCTCGGCCGGCAACTGACCAACTGGTGAACGGCGATTGCGCGGTGCTGTCACCTGTATGCTTAAACTGAGAAAATACGAATCACAGACGCCATAGCCACAAGCGAACGCGCATCGTGACCGTCGGCGCACGCAAGTCATGAACGCTCGCGAGGCGCGACGGGTCCAGGCATATGACCGAACGATTTGAGTTGAGAGGACATGATGGCTCTACCCACACCATTGCAGGCGTTCAGCGGCGTTCCGAAAAACACCGCATCCGCAGACAAGCAGACGATCATCGACGGTGAGAAAATGACCGGCGCGCAGGCGTTGATTCGCGCGCTGGAGGATTTGGGCGTGCAGGACGTGTTCGGCCTGCCCGGCGGCGCCATCCTGCCGGTGTTCCACGCGATCAACGACGATACGAAGTTCCGGTTCACGCTCGTACGCCACGAGCAGGCTGCCGGCCATGCCGCCGAAGGCTATGCGGTGGCGACAGGCCGCGTGGGCGTGTGCATCGTCACGTCCGGCCCGGGCGCGACGAACATGATCACCCCAATCGCCGACGCGAACATGGATTCCGTGCCGCTCGTCGTGATCACCGGTCAGGTGGGCGTGAACGCCATCGGCACCGACGCCTTCCAGGAGGCGGACATCGTTGGGGCGACCTATCCGGTCGTCAAGCACTCGTATCTGGTGACCCGCGCACAGGATATCCCCCGCGTGCTCGCCGAGGCGCACTATATCGCCCGTTCGGGCCGCCCCGGCCCGGTGGTCGTGGACCTGACCAAGACCGCGCAGACCGGCGAGATGTATTATTCGTGGCCGCAGCGCATGATTCTGCCCGGTTACAACCCCACCACGAAGGCGCACGGCCGCGTGATCTCGGATGCGGCGAAGCTGTTCGCGCAGTCGTACCGTCCCGTGCTGTACGTGGGCGGTGGCGCGGTGCGTTCCAACGCGTCCGCCGAAGTGGCCGAACTGGCCGAAGTGACCGGCGCGCCGATCGTCACCACGCTCCCGGCCCGTGGCATCGTGCCGAATTCGAACCCCAAGGCGCTTGGAATGCTCGGCATGCACGGCGCCGTCGCCGCCACCGCGGCCGCGCAGCGCTGCGACCTGCTGGTCGCCATCGGCGCGCGCTTTGACGACCGTGTGACCGGCAAGCTCGACGCGTTCGCACCCGGCGCGCGGGTGATCCACATCGACATCGATCCGGCCGAAATCGGCAAGAACCGCGCTCCCGACGTGCCGATCGTCGGCGACGTGTCCACCGTGCTCAACGACCTGATTCCCGAAATCAAGCGTTCTCAGGCCATCGGCGGCAAGCCGAACCTCAAGCCGTGGTGGGACGAGCTCAACCGCCTGCGCGAGGAATATGCCATCGATTACGATCAGCCGTGCGATAAGCCGACCGATGGTTCGCTCGCGCCGCAGTGGGTCATCAAGCAGCTGTCCGACCATGCCGACCCCTCCACGATCTGGGTGTCCGACGTCGGTCAGCACCAGATGTGGTCGGCCCAGCTGATTGATTTCGAGAAGCCGCATTCGTGGATCTCCTCCGGCGGCCTCGGCACGATGGGCTTCGGCCTTCCGGCCGCCATCGGCGCTTCGGTCGGCTCCCAACGCGACTTCAAGGGTCGCAAGCCGGTGTGGCTGATCGCGGGCGACGGCTCGTTCCAGATGACTTCCGAAGAGCTGACGACCGCGTTCCTGGATCATGCGCCGGTGAAGATCGCCATCATCAACAACTCTGTGTACGGCATGGTGCGCCAGTGGCAGACTCTGTTCTTCGAGCAGCACTACTCCCAGACCAACCTGGCTGACGGCGATTCGAAGGAAGGCGGAGAGTTCTTCGACGTGCCTGATTTCGTCAAGCTCGCCGAGGCGTACGGCTGCGTCGGCCTTCGCGCGTTCACCGAGGACGAGGCGATTGACGCGATCAACAAGGCGAACGAGATCAACGACCGTCCGGTGCTGATCGACTTCCGCGTATGGAAGGATGCCATGGTGTGGCCGATGGTGGCAGCCGGCGCGTCCAACAACGAGGTCGCGTATCGTCCGGGCACGCAGCCGCTGCTGCACAAGGGCGTCGACGATGGTGACCAGGCGTGACGGCACGGTTGTCAAGGAATAAGGAGTAAGTGATTATGGCTATGTATCCCGCTTCCCGCCTCGGTTCCGAGCGTCACACGCTGTCGGTGCTCGTCGAGAACCGTCCCGGCGTGCTGGCCCGCATCGCCGGCCTGTTCGCCCGTCGTGCGTTCAACATCAACTCGCTGTCCGTCTCGCCGACCGAGCGTCCGGACATTTCCCGCGTCACCGTGACCGCCGACGTGGAGGCCGTGCCGCTGGAGCAGATCATCAAGCAGCTCAACAAGCTGCTGCACGTGCTCAAGATCGTCGAACTCGATCCGAACACCACCGTGGAGCGTGAACTGGTGCTCATCAAGGTGGCGGCGAACGAGTCGAACCGTTCTGACGTGCTGGAGATCGTGCGCCTGTTCCGTGTGCGTGTTGTCGATGTGAACCCGGAGTCGCTGACCATCGAGGCCACCGGTGCCGAAGGCAAGATCGACGCGCTGCTGGGTCTGTTGGAGCACTACGGCGTGATCGAGCTGGTGCGTTCCGGCGCGGTCGCCGTGACGCGCGGTCCGAAGGCGCTGAGCGAAAAGGTCATCGGCTCCGAGATTAAGGGCCGCTGATGCGGTATCGGCGTGGCCGAGCATGACATTGCCGGGCGGGTTCTTTCCCGCCCGGTTTTTGCTTTTGCGGTGATGCTCATCGGTGCAGCACATCGCGCGGATTCCCCGGAATCTTGAAGAAACGGCGTCTATCGCGAAAGCGGACATTGTGGAACATGCCGCGTGAAATATGAAATAATGGTGGGGAGGCGTTGCAGGGGATCGATGCCGTCGCACAGTCTGGTTCCGCACAATCAGGTTCGATACAGACCGGCACATCACCGTTCGCCATGACAGCGCAATCCAATTCATCGCAATATGAGCCACTGGAACCTTACGATACGATGACGGGCACTGCGATTGCCATCAGCGATGCCGACGAGGCCGAAGCCCTATCCGAATACCTGACGTCCCCCGACCGCCAGCATCCCGCGGTAGTGGTGACCCGTCGCTTCGGCAAGCCCCTGTTCGACGCGAAGAGCCTCGCCTCGAATCTGCATGATGTCGCCGCCGTATTCGACCTCGTCACCCCGAAAGCGGCGTGGGGGCTGTCGGCAGCCCTGCCGGAAGGCGCCGCCATGACGCGCACGCAATTCGACTCGATGCAGGAGCTCGTCGAATTTATCACCGACGACGACGGCCATATTGACGAGTCCTCCGCCGACGAGGTGTTCCAGTACCTCACCCAGCTGCAGGGCGAGGCGCGGCATCTTCGCGAGGGCCTGAAGGTCTCCAACGGCAGGTTGGAGAGCATGAAGCAGAAGATGATGCAGAAGCAGCGCGAGAACTCGTACAGCGACGGACGCCAGTACTACAAGTCGCCGCTGCCGCTGTTCGCCGACAAGGCGGAGGGCAAGCGGTTCGAGCGCGAGCAGATGGACATGCTGGTCCGCCGCGAATGGGCCACGCGGTTCGGTCCGGAAGAGAAGAAAAGCCATGCGCTGCCGAGGACATGGGCGTATTCCGACTGGTTCTTCGACACGCTGGCATCCACACACATCAGCGTCAGCAAGGTGGTGGCCGTGATGGTCGAGGTGCTGACCGGGCTTGACATCGAGCTCGCGGGGCGAGAAGGATTACAGTACGGTGATTTCGGTGGGGATTACCGGCTCGCCTTTCATCAGGCTTTGCGCGGTGATCGGCAGTTCGCGCAGGGCCTTGGCCCGGTATTTGTGCGCGTCGGCGATGGCGGCGTGACCCTGATAACGCGAATCGATGTCACCGTGGTCGACGTAGTCGACCAGCAGGTCCTTCCATCCCTCAGCCGGGCGATACTCGGCCAGCTGGGTTTCCGATCCGGAGATCACATGTTCCGTCTCGGCCAGACCATACTCATATGAACGGTAGGCGAGCTTGCGGCCGGGAACACTGGCCTTGTCCTTCGACTTCTTCGCCACGGGCTGCATCACGCCAGCCGAATTCTCGCGCTCGGTGAGCTTGTACACCATCGCGCAGGTCGGGGCACCGGAGCCGGTGACCAGCATCGTGCCCACGCCGTACGAGTCCACCGGCGCGCTCTGCAGGGCGGCCAGCGCGTACTCGTCCAGATCGTTGGTGACGGTGATCTTCGTGTTCGTCGCGCCCAGGGCGTCCAGCTGGTTGCGCACGCGCTGCGCCATGGCGGCCAGATCGCCCGAATCGATGCGCACGCCGCCCAGCTGAGGACCGGCGACCTCCACGGCGGTCTTCACCGCCTCTTCGACGTTGTACGTGTCCACCAGAAGCGTGGTGTTGCGGCCAAGCGCCTCGACCTGCGAGGCGAAGGCGCTGCGCTCGTCATCATGTACGAGCGTGAAGCAGTGCGCGGCGGTGCCGATGGCCTTCAGTCCATACAGCTGCGCCGCAAGCAGGTTCGCTGTGCCCGGGAAACCGCCGATGACCGCGGCTCGTGCGGCTGCCACCGCGGCCCACTCGTTGGTGCGGCGCCCGCCCATGTCCATGCAGGGGCGGTCCTTCGCTGCGCTCACCATGCGCGAGGCGGCGGATGCGACCGCCGAATCATAGTTCAGCACGCTCAGCACCAGCGTCTCCAGCAGCGTGCACTCGCCGAACGTGCCCTCGACCTGCAGAATCGGCGAATTCGGGAAGAACATCTCGCCCTCGCGGTAACCCTTGATCGAACCGGAGAAATGCAGGTTCTCCAGCCACGAAATCGTCTCCTTGCTAACCACCTTGCGGTCGGACAGGAAACGCAGGTCCTCGTCGCTGAGGAGGAACCGACTCAGCTCATCCAGAATGCGGCCGATGCCCGCCACGACGCCGTAACGGCGGCCTTCGGGCAGGTGGCGCGTATACACCTCGAACACGCATTTGCGGTTCGCCGTGCCATCCTTCAGGCTGGCGTCCAGCATCGTGTACTCATACATATCCGTCATCAGTGCCGGTGAATAATCGACCATGACCGCCCTCCCGCAAGACAAGAATCGTGTGTTATTCAAAACCCTAGTGTCGCGCGGCGACTCGCGCAAGAGCCATTCGGCGTGACGGCGGTCACGATGGCTGCCGCAGCGGCGGCGGGAGACGTGCCGCGCTGCGGGCACGTTCGCCGCATGGTGCTACGTTGAAGGCATGGCTGAAATCAAAGACATGTTGGACAAGGCAATGGTGATTCGCGCGGACGGCCGCGTAGTGGACGAACTGCGCCCGGTGCGCATCACGCGGCACTTCACGGACGTGCCCGAAGGATCGGTACTCATCGAATGCGGCAACACGCGCGTGATGTGCACGGCGACGTTCACGCCGTCGGTGCCGCGCTGGCGCAAGGATTCCGGACTCGGCTGGGTGACCGCCGAATATTCGATGCTGCCGCGAGCCACCGCCGAGCGCACCGACCGCGAGTCAGTGCGCGGCAAGGTCGGCGGCCGCACCCATGAGATCAGCCGTCTGATCGGCCGCTGCCTGCGCGGCGTCGTCGACATGAAGGCGCTTGGCGAGAACCAGATCCAGATCGACTGCGATGTGCTGCAGGCTGATGGCGGCACCCGCACCGCCTCGATCACCGGCGCGTATGTGGCGCTGGTCGACGCGATGCGCTGGGCTGAGCAGAAGCGCCACATTCGTTCGGCCGACCGCGTGCTCAAAGACGCCGTTTCCGCGGTGTCGGTCGGCGTTATCAACGGCACGCCGATGCTTGACCTGCCCTACATCGAGGACAGTCAGGCGATGACCGACATGAACGTGGCGATGACCGGATCCGGTGACTTCATCGAGATCCAGGGCACCGCCGAACACCGCCCGTTCAACCGCGCCGAACTCAACACATTGCTCGACCTCGCCGAAAAGGGCAACAAGGAGCTTCAGGCCGCCCAGCGTGCCGCCCTCTCGCTCGATTGAAACGAGTCGGGCACGCCGCCGGCGGGCGATCGGCCTCACCCCGTCATGCACAACCATAGGTAAGGAATAAAGGACCCCCATGAAACTCGTCGTCGCTACGCACAACGAAGGCAAACTCGTTGAAATCCGCCGCATTCTCGAAGAGGATCTGGGCGCGGACGCCGCTCAGGTGGAGCTTGTCTCCGCCGGCAGCCTCGGCCTGCCCGACCCGGTCGAGACGGGCATCACCTTCCAGGAGAACGCACTGCTCAAAGCGCGGTTTGTGGCCGGTCTCACCGGCCTGCCGGCCATCGCCGACGACTCCGGACTGATTGTGGACGTGATGGGCAACGCGCCTGGCATCCTGTCCGCGCGCTGGGCGGGGGAGCATGGCAATGATCCGGCGAACAACGCGTTGCTACTCGCCCAGCTCTCCGACATCCCGGACGCGGCGCGCACGGCTCGTTTCCGCTGCGCCGCCGCACTGGCCGTGCCGGATTCCGCGGCCCCTGTGGCGGGCGGGAGGCACGCCATCGTCTCCGAAACCGTCGAAATCGGCGAAATGCCGGGGCGCATCCTGCGCGCGGCGCGCGGCGAGCATGGTTTCGGCTACGACCCGCTGTTCGTGCCGGACGACCAGCCGGAGCGGGCCGCTGCGGACCATCCGCTGACCAGCGCGGAGATGGACGCGGCGGAAAAGAACGCGATTTCGCACCGCGGCAAAGCCATCAGGGCTCTCGTGCCGGCGGTCGAGGCGCTGTTGCGGTAGAATCACGCTCTCAAAACTCGCAGATACAAAAACGGGTTTTTGCGGTTTTCCGCTATTTTCCTCCGTTTCCGCGAAATCGGTGAAATCGTATCTGCGAGTTTTGAGAGCGCATGTTCGGCACTCACGCGGGAATCACGAAATTCACGATGGTCATCAGCACGATTGAGATGACCGCGGTGACGGACAGCGTGAACCCGGCGAGCTTCGCGTTACCGAGTACGCGGTCGGTGAACAGTGTCGAGAACACGGCCGTGGGCGCGAGCGACAGCATCACCGCCGTCTTTCGCACGGACGCATCGAACGGCAGAAGGAACCAGCAAGCGGCCGCGAACAGCACGCCGAGCGGCAAGCGCCAACCGAGCACCCGCAGCACGCTGCCGACATCCTTGCCGGTGCGCGGCAAATCCATCAGCATGCCCACCATGAACACCGAGCAGAACGAGTTCGCATCCGCCACCGGCTGCAGCAGCGTCGGCACGAACGCCGGGATGTGAATGCTGAAGAGCATGACCACGATCATCAGCAGATACACGTTGAACGGCACCGAAGTAAGGAATCCCTTGAGGATCTGCTTGGCCTTCGCGCGGCGGGCGAGCCTGCGGGCGTCTTTGTCCCGTGGCTTCGAATAGGGAAGTGTCGGCGCGGCTCCCGCATGCTGTTCGGTGAGCGGCCGGTCCATGTCGATGTGCAGCAGCGACGTCGTCATCACGTTTGAGCCGGCGGTCACGATCACGGAATTGCCGATGTCGAACATCGAGGCGGTGACCAGCGCCGAAGGCCCCATGAACGTCTGGATTACGGGGAAGCAGAAATTGCCGATGTTGAATCCGGAGCAGTTGAGCATCAGGAACGCGCGGTCCGCGACGGGCTTGTGCCGGGTCGCCGCATACACCAGCAGCAGCGGCAGCAGGCCGAAGACGATGGCGAACACCGAGATCAGCAGCATGCTCAGATGATGCGGGTTCGTGGCGAACGAGACGATGATGGAGGCGGGAAGCGTGAAATCGAACACCACCACCTGCATGACGCGATAGTCGCGTGGCTTGAACAGTCCCGCCCGCTTGACCAGATACGCAGCGACGATGATGAGCAGAAACGCTATGGGTTTCAGTATCGCGGTCATGCTTCTCTATTCCCTGTGGCGATTGCGGAGGTATGTTTCCGCGTGCGCGAGAAGGGACTTGAACCCTCACGTCAAAGACACAGGAACCTAAATCCTGCGCGTCTACCGATTTCGCCACTCGCGCGTGCCACCCGTCGAAACGGCTGGATATACAAAACCCTAGGCGCGGAGCCTAGGGGTATGGAGCCACTTGACAGAATCGAACTGTCGACCTGCTCATTACGAGTGAGCCGCTCTACCGACTGAGCTAAAGTGGCATGCTGCCGATTCGTTGATGAACCTGCGCACAAGAATGAGACTTTACTGTATGCCGTGGATTTATGCAAGTTCGGCTGGCATGTCGTGCGCGGGCATGTCGTGTCGGTCACGGTTGTTCATCTTGGGTATTTTTGTTTGTTTCTGTCCGCTTTTGTGAGTATCTTGGTAAGCGAAGTAACCGGTGTGGCCCGCCAGCATTGGAGAGCCGACTCCGGCGTACAGTGATGATGAAAGGACCAATACCATGGCCATCAATCCGCCAGTTGACGCCACCAAGACCCCCGAGTGGGCCGCGCTGCAGAAGCACTATGACGAGCTGCAGGCCGAGGGCGTCAGCCTCAAGCAGTGGTTCGCCGATGACGCCGAGCGCGTCGACAAGCTGTCGTTCGACGCCGGCGACCTGCACTTCGACCTGTCCAAGAACCTGATCAAGCCGGAGACCCTCCAGCTGTTCGCCGACCTCGCCAAGGCCGTCAAGCTCGACGAGCGCACCAAGGCGATGTACACCGGCGTGCACATCAACAACACCGAGGACCGCGCCGTGCTGCACACCG
>OAVI01000667.1_pt1 | contig 9806 bp, 7 predicted proteins | sample 1476381 | NCBI WGS metagenome assembly OAVI01 (sample SAMEA2580083, study PRJEB22360) | human gut metagenome | biome: human gut; feature: human-associated habitat; material: faeces | place: Denmark | collected 2008/2010 | reverse complement strand
CTCGAAAACCTTTATATCTGTAGTGCTTATACTTAGAAGAAAAGACAAAGCTCCTGTACTTAAGCAGGAGATTGGCATTATATAAAGAAGCATAGCAAGCGCAAGAAAGAATGTAGATGTAACGTACGTTTTTCTGCGCTTTTTTTATATCACAAACATTCAGAAGTAAAGGGGAATTGACAAAAAAGGGCGAGGTGAAAGAAAGATGAAGAATTTATCACAGGAGAATGCTCCGATCTATGAAGCATTAGAGCGGTTCCGGCGGATGCGGATCGTACCGTTTGATGTTCCGGGACATAAGCACGGAAGAGGAAATAAAGAACTGGTGGAATTACTGGGAGAACGCTGTGTCAGTATTGATGTCAATTCCATGAAACCGCTGGACAATCTGTGTCATCCGGTTTCTGTTATCAAAGATGCAGAACAGCTGGCAGCAGAGGCATTTCATGCAAGTCATGCATTTCTGATGGTAGGGGGAACGACATCCTCGGTGCAGGCGATGGTACTTTCCTGCTGTAAGAAGGGGGATAAGATCATATTACCGAGAAATGTACACCGCAGTGTGATCAACGCATTGGTGTTATGCGGAGCGATTCCGATCTATGTCAATCCGGATGTGGAGCACAGTCTGGGAATTTCACTTGGTATGAAAGTCTCGCAGGTAGAACTGGCGATTCAGAAGCATCCGGATGCGGTAGCTGTATTTGTGAACAATCCGACGTATTACGGAATTTGTTCTGATTTACGTTCTATCGTAAAAAAAGCACACGCTCACGGCATGAAGGTTCTGGTAGATGAAGCCCATGGAACACATTTTTATTTTGGAGAGAATCTTCCGGTTTCAGCAATGGAGGCAGGGGCAGATATGGCATCTGTGAGTATGCACAAATCAGGCGGAAGTCTCACACAGAGTTCCTTTTTGCTTGTAGGTCCGTCTATGCATGCGGGTTATGTGAGACAGATCATCAACCTGACGCAGACCACCAGCGGTTCCTATCTTTTACTGTCCAGTCTGGATATTTCCAGAAGAAATCTGGTGTTGCGCGGCAAGGAATCTTTTGCAAGAGTGGCGGCGCTGGCGGATTATGCAAGAGAAGAGATCAATCGGATCGGAGGATATTATGCATTTTCAAAAGAGCTGATCAATGGAGACAGTATTTATGATTTTGATACAACGAAGCTGTCCATCCATACGCTGGAAATTGGTCTTGCGGGAATCGAGGTCTATGATATTCTGCGGGATGAGTATGATATTCAGATCGAATTTGGAGATATCGGGAATATTCTGGCATATCTGTCTATCGGAGACCGGATCCAGGAGATTGAGCGTCTGGTAAGTGCACTGGCAGAAGTAAAGCGCAGATATCAGAAAGACAAGACGGGTATGCTCAGCCAGGAATATATTGAACCAGAGGTCATCATGAGTCCGCAGGATTCTTTCTATGCGGAAAAAGAGGCAGTGCCGATCCGGGAGTCAGAAGGCAGAATCTGCAGTGAGTTCGTAATGTGTTATCCGCCTGGAATTCCGATTCTGGCACCGGGAGAGAAGATCACAAAAGATGTAATCGAGTATATTCTCTATGCCAAAGAAAAGGGGTGTTCCATGACGGGACCTGAAGATGCGGCAATCGAATATTTAAATGTTCTGATATAAGGGGGATAAAAGTGATGGAAATGTGGTTTTCAGATGAACACACGGACAATGTGAAACTGTCCATCCGTGTGGACAAGCAGCTGTTCAGTGCGCAGAGCGAGTTTCAGCGAATCGATGTTCTCGAATCAAAAGAATTTGGTAAGATTCTCGTAGCGGACGGAGATCTGATGCTGACAGAAAAAGATGAATTTATCTACCATGAGATGATGGCGCATGTTCCTATGGCAGTACATCCGAAGGTAGAGAATGTGCTGGTCATCGGCGGAGGTGATGGCGGATGTGTGCGGGAGCTTGCAAAATATAATACCATTCAGAAGATAGACGTCGTAGAAGTAGATCCTCTTCTGGTTGAAGTCTGTCGGAAATATTTTCCGCAGATTGCAAGCAGCCTGGATGACGATCGCGTGACAATCTATAATGAAGATGGACTGCGGTTTGTGCGTTCCAGATCCAATGTGTATGATCTGATCCTGATTGATTCTCCAAATCCGTTTGGTCCTGCGGAGGGATTGTTTACAAAGGAATTTTACGGCAATTGTTACAATGCCCTGCATGAAGACGGGATCATGATCAACCAGCATGAAAGTCCGTTTTATACAGAAGAGGCATTTCAGTGTCAGAGAATGCACAAGAGAATTATAGAATCCTTCCCGATCAGTAAGATTTATCAGGCCCATATTCCGTCCTATCCGTCAGGGCACTGGCTGTTCGGATTTGCGTCTAAGAAATACCATCCGCTCAATGACCTGGATGGAGTTTCCTGGAATCTGCGGGGGATTCATACAAAATATTATCTGCCGAGAGTGCACCACGGAGTCTTTGCATTACCGGCGTATGTGGAGGAGCTTGTAAAAGATGTTGAATAAAAATGTAATGACGTTCATCGGATGTGATGCGGAGTATAATGAATCAGAGATCGTGTTGTTCGGTGCACCTTTTGATTCCACGACTTCCTACCGTCCGGGGGCAAGATTTGGAAGTCAGGCAATTCGCAATGAGTCTTATGGACTGGAAACTTACAGTCCGTATCAGGGAAAAGATCTGACAGATTATAAGATTTTTGACAGTGGAGATCTGGAGCTGCCGATCGGAGATACGGAAAAAGTGCTGGCTGAGATTCAGGATTGTACCGAGATTATTTTAAGCAGCGGGAAAATCCCGTTTATGATCGGCGGAGAGCATCTGGTGACACTGGGAAGTGTCCGTGCAGCAGCAGAGAAATATCCGGATCTGCATATCATCCACTTTGATGCACATGCAGATTTAAGAGAAGATTATCTGGGCGTTCAATATTCTCATGCCTGTGTACTGAGAAGATGTTGGGAGCTTTTGGGAGATGACAGGATCTATCAGTTTGGAATCCGATCCGGTGACAGAGAAGAGTTTCGCTGGGCAAGAGAAGGGCATGTGAAGATGCATAAGTTCAATCTTGACGGACTGGCAGAAGTAATTGAGAAACTGCAGGGAAAACCGGTATACATCACACTTGATCTGGATGTGCTGGATCCGTCTGTATTTCCGGGAACAGGAACTCCGGAGGCGGGCGGTGTCACATTTGTGGAACTGATGAATGCTGTGATCCAGACAGCACAGGGAGTCAACGTGGTCGGATGTGATGTGAATGAACTGAGCCCGGTTTATGATCCAAGTGGAGTTTCCACAGCAGTAGCCGGAAAGATTATCAGAGAATTTTTACTTGCACTGCAAGTTTAATAGAAGAAAAAACAAGAAAGAAGGAGATAAAAAAATGGGAAAAGTATTGATTGTTGGATGTGGCGGAGTTGCAAGTGTAGCTGTACACAAATGTTGTCAGAACAGTAAAGTGTTTGATGCGATCTGTATTGCCAGCCGTACGGTTTTAAAATGTGAGGCATTGAAAGAAAAACTGCAGGCTTCCTACAACGGAACGATTACAACTGCACAGGTGGATGCAGATAACCCAGAAGAACTGATTGCACTGATCGAAAGGGAAAAACCGGACGTAGTACTGAATCTGGCACTTCCATATCAGGATCTTACAATTATGGATGCCTGCCTTGCGACAGGAGTGGATTATGTAGACACTGCAAATTATGAGCCGGAAGATACTGCAAAATTCGAATATAAATGGCAGTGGGCATACCGTGAGAAATTTGAAAAAGCAGGAATTACAGCGTTGTTGGGAAGTGGATTTGATCCCGGAGTAACAGGAGTATTTTCTGCATATGCGCTGAAACATTATTTTGACGAGATTAATTATATCGATATTCTGGACTGCAATGGAGGAGATCACGGCTATCCGTTTGCAACGAACTTCAATCCGGAGATCAACATCCGCGAGGTTTCTGCAAAAGGTTCTTACTGGGAAGACGGACACTGGGTAGAGACAGAGCCGATGGAGATCAAGAGAGAATACGATTTTCCGGAAGTGGGAATGAAAGATATGTATCTTCTGCACCATGAAGAAATCGAATCTCTGGCACTGAATATTCCGGGAATCAAAAGAATCCGTTTCTTTATGACATTTGGACAGAGCTATCTGACACATCTGAAATGTCTGGAAAATGTAGGAATGACATCCATTGAGCCGATTATGTACGAAGGAAAAGAAATCGTACCGCTTCAGTTTTTGAAAGCTGTTCTTCCGGATCCGGCATCTCTTGGACCGAGAACAAAAGGAAAGACAAATATTGGATGTATTTTTACAGGAAAGAAAGACGGAAAAGAGAAGACGATCTATATTTACAATGTATGCGATCATGAAGAGTGCTATAAAGAAGTGGGATCACAGGCCGTTGCCTATACTACAGGCGTTCCGGCAATGATCGGTGCTATGATGCTCATGACAAAGACATGGGACAAAGACGGTGTTTACAATATCGAAGAGTTTGATCCGGATCCGTTTATGGATGCCCTCAATGAGTTTGGACTTCCATGGAAAGTGGTAGAAAACCCTCAGATGGTAGATTAAGAAACGGACATCAGAAATGAAAAGAGAAGAATTAAGGACTCCATGCTATGTCATCATGGAGTCAGAAATGAAAAAGAATCTGCAGATTTTACAGGAAATCCGACAGCAGAGCGGATGTAAGATCCTGCTGGCACAGAAAGCATTTTCTATGTATTCCTGTTATCCTCTCATCGGAGAGTATCTGGATGGAACGACTGCCAGCGGCTTGTATGAAGCAAAGCTCGGGAAAGAATGTATGGGCAAAGAAAATCATATTTTTTCTCCGGCATATCGGGAAGATGAATTTGAAGAGGTGCTGGAAAGCTGCGAACATCTCGTGTTTAATTCGTTTTCACAGCTTGAGTGTTTCGGAGAACGTGCTGCAAAAGCCGGAAAAAGTGTGGGGATCCGTGTAAATCCGGAATGTTCCACGCAGGGAGAGCATGCGATTTATGATCCTTGTGCACCGGGCTCCCGTCTTGGGATTCTGGTATCCGAATTTCCGGAAACACTGCCATCTTACGTAGAGGGACTGCATTTTCACACACTCTGTGAGCAGAATGCAGATGCTCTGGAAATCACGTTGAAAGCAGTGGAAGAAAAGTTCGGCAAGTGGATGAAACAGTTAAAATGGGTGAATTTTGGCGGCGGTCATCATATTACAAGAGCGGATTATGACAGAGAGCTTCTGATCTCCTGTGTGCGCAGGATTCAGGACACCTACAATGTACAGGTCTATCTGGAACCGGGAGAAGCGGTGGCGTTAAATGCGGGCCATTTGATCACAACAGTGGAAGATATTGTACATAATGATATTGCGGTACTGGATGTCTCTGCAGCGTGTCATATGCCGGATGTGATCGAGATGCCGTATCGCCCGCCTCTGTTTGATTCTGGAGAGGCGAAGGAAAAAGAATATACGTATCTGCTTGGCGGTCCGACCTGTCTGGCAGGAGATGTGATCGGAAGTTATTCTTTTGATCAGCCGCTGAAAGTAGGAGACAGACTCACATTTGGAGATATGGCGATCTATACGACTGTAAAAAATAATACATTCAATGGAATGCGTCTTCCGGATATTGTGTGGGAACGCGAAAGTGGAGAATGTGAGATCGTGAAATCGTTCGGATATGAAGATTTTAAATGCAGATTATAAGATCTTCAATAAGTGAATAAAATAACAGGAAAGTCAACAAAATAACGATTGTTGACTTTCTTTTTTTGTGTGATAAATTGTTATTGTGCATAAAAATACAAATCATCTATCCGGATAACAGATCGTAAAATAAGGAGTTGTAATAACAATGGGACTGCATGTCATTGATGAAGCAAAAAGATGTTTAAACTGTAAAAAACCGAGATGTCAGGAAGGGTGTCCGATCCATACCCCGATTCCTGTGATGATCCAGATGCTGCTGCAAGGAGAGATGCCGGAGGCGGCAGAAATGGTGTTTGCCAACAATCCGCTGTCTGTCATCTGTTCTCTGGTCTGTGACCACGAAAAACAGTGTGAAGGGCATTGTGTGAAAGGCATAAAAGGAGAACCGGTGCATATTTCTTCGATTGAAAATTATATTTCAGATACCTGCTTTGACCGGATGAAGCTGGAGCAGCTTCCGAAAAACGGCAAACGGATCGCAGTTGTCGGCGCGGGTCCGGCAGGAATCACAATCGCTATTTTGATGGCGTGCAGAGGATATAAAGTGACGATTTTTGAGGTAAAAGAGAAGATCGGAGGAATCATGCGTTATGGAATTCCTGAATTTCGTCTGCCAAAGTCCATTTTAGACCGCTATTATGTAAAAATGAAAGAGCTGGGTATCTTATTTAGGCCCAATTTTGCGCTGGGTGGTTCCACAGGTGTGGAAGATCTTTTAAGAGACGGATATCATGCCGTATTTATCGGAACAGGAACCTGGAGACCGTATCAGCTGCATATACCGGGAGAAACATTTGGAAATGTGCACTACGGAATCAATTATCTGAACAATCCGGATGTCTATGATCTGGGAGAACGGGTACTTGTCATCGGTGCGGGGAATGCGGCAATGGATGTGGCAAGAACGGCAATTCGTAAAGGCTCCCGGCATGTAACCGTCTATTCCATCACAGAAATTCCGGCGGCATCCCCAAAAGAGGTGGAGTATGCAAAACTGGACGGAGTAGAGTTCGAATATCTGCAGACGGCCATTGAAATCCGGGATGAAGGAGCCATTATCTGTGATGTGGAATGGACCGAAGATGGAAAACTGGTGAAAAAAGAAGAGACTGCCAGGCTTGTTCCGGCTGACAGTATCATTATTTCGATTTCTCAGGGACCGCAGGATCGGATCGTGAACCGGGATAAAGAGCTGCAGGTAGATGATCGGGGATTGCTCAAGACAGATGCAAATGGAGAGACCACCATGCCGGGGATTTTCGCATCCGGAGATGTAGTGACCGGTGCAAAGACCGTGGTAGAGGCGGTGAAGTATTCGAAAATGATCGCAGATGCGATGGATGAGTATGTAAAAACACATTATGAATAGAAATACAGGCTGGTGTTCTTTGCAAAACATCAGCCTGTACTTTTTTTACTCTAAAATAAAATCCATATAAACCGGATTATGATCACTCCATTTAAAACCGGTATCCAGAACCAGTGCATCTTCTACAGTCACATTATCAGATACCAGAAAACCATCTACTGTTACAACAAAATCAGATTCGCTGTAAGGCTGATCTGCATTTCGGCAGGATGGTACCGGATTTTTCTCATCAAACGGTGCGATCAACTGCATGAAATCAGGAATCAGTTCTTCGGATATCGGCTTTGCCCAGTTGTCTTCTAATTCCTTGTGACCAAAAATCTCAGCAGAATTTCCAAGCAGATCTTTGTTGAAATCACCGCCCGCAACAATATAATTTCCAGCGTCATATTCTTCTTTCATATCCTCAAACAGCATCCGCAGCTGATTGTCCGCGGTGCTCGGATCAGATGTATAAGCGGAAAGATGCAGATTGTACAGGACAAGTTCCTTTCCGTTTTCTGTCGGAATCCGGTTGACGCTATAACAGCGATCCAGATCCAGCAGTTTCATAAATCCATCTTCGATCGGTAAAGAGCGTCTGATGGATTCCGTGATCTTCATGTTAGAAACTGTAAGCATACCGGATTTGTTCTTTCCGTGTGGTTCCAGAATCGGATAGAACAGATAAGGGCTGTCATAGTTCTGAGCAAATGTGTAGTTTCGTGAGGTGTTATCGGTTGAAAGTGTCTGTGAAAGCAATAATTTGCGTTCATCCACATGATAACTTCTTGTTCCGTCAATATCCACTTCCTGGAACAGCATAAAATCCGGGTTTAATTGAGCTACAGCTTCTGCATAGCTGCTGACGTTTTCAATGACGGCATCTTTGGAACGGGCACGGCTTTCTTTTCCACCGTCCATAAAGAAAGAATAGTCGTCACTGTATGCGCCGAAACCGATATTTCCAGATGTGATGCGGTAACTTTTTTTGGTTTTTGCCTTTTCTGTAGATTTTCCGGTGATCGTCAGTTTTTGCTTGTCTTCCAGACGATAGTAACTGGAAAATACATAAACAACATAGCCGACTACGATCAGTATCAGAGTTCCGAGGAAGATTCCCAGGCGTTTCAACCATTTCTTTGAATTTGTTTTCATAAATATATGGTCCTTCTTTCTGTATCATTTTTTTTGAACAACATTTCGCAAAATGATTATATCATATCCCGACTGAAATGAAAGAAATTGTCAAAAATAAAATTGCCAATCGTGCGAAAAGGAATCAAAGATGAATTGAGAAGGCGATACGGCAGTGTTATAATTGAGAAATATGAACATCCGAAGAAAGGAGCTAATGTGTAAAAAGATATGGAGAAAAATAGAATGTTTTCAAAGTTAACAGAGGCACAAAAACAATTTTTTGAAACCGGACGGACTCGGGATCTTGCATTTCGTATCTGCCAGTTACAACTGTTGGCAGATGCAATGCGAAAAAATGAAACGGTTTTGGAGGAGGCATTAAAGAAAGATCTTGGAAAATCTGCATTTGAATCTTACGCCACAGAGATTGGATTTGTACTTGCTGATATTCGATATACGATTCAAAATCTTCAGAAATGGTCGGCTCCAAAACGTGTGAGAACACCGCTGTATTTATTTCCGGGCAAAAGTAAGATTCAAAAAGAACCTTATGGAAGTGTGCTTATTCTGGGACCATATAATTATCCGGTACAGTTGTTGGCAGAGCCTCTGGTTGGAGCGATTGCGGCAGGAAACTGTGCAGTACTCAAACCATCAGAACTTACCCCACATGTTTCAGAAGCAATGTATCAGATCGTACACTCTACATTTAAAGAAGAATATATTGCCTGTGTGGAAGGTGGAGTGGAGGTCAATCAGGAATTACTTTCTCAGAAATTTGATTATATCTTTTTTACAGGGAGTGAACGTGTCGGAAGGATCGTTATGAAAGCGGCAGCAGAAAATCTGACGCCGGTGACATTGGAATTAGGTGGAAAAAGTCCGGTTATTATCGAAAAAACTGCAAATATAAAAGAGGCAGCAAGAAGAATTGCGTGGGGAAAACTCATGAATGCGGGACAGACCTGTGTGGCGCCGGATTATGTGCTTGTGGATGAGAGCAGAAAACAGCAGTTCTTAACAGAGATGAAAACAGCATTTTCTCATCTATATGGAAAAGAAATAAAAAAGAATCCAGATTTCGGCAGGATTGTAAATGAACGGCATATGGAACGTCTGCAGAAAATACTGGAGCAGGATGCGAAATATTTGTTCTGCGGAGGAGGGGCAGATACACTGCAACGTTATATCGAGCCGGCCATTCTGGATCTCGGAAAGGATCAGAATGCGGCGTCTATGCAGGAAGAACTGTTCGGTCCGATATTGCCGGTTCTGTCATACCACAAGCTGGAAGATGCAGTACGTTTTGTGAATAAAAGAGCAAAACCACTTGCGCTGTATCTGTTTACGAAAAAAAGATCTGCAGAAAAGTTCGTTTTGGAACGGGTGTCTTCGGGCGGTGTGTGTGTCAATGATACGATCAGTCATCTGATCAATCCAGATCTTCCGTTTGGGGGAGTCGGAGCATCCGGAATGGGACAATATCACGGAAAGTATAGTTTTGATACATTTACTCATGAAAAAAGTGTATTTTATAAACCGGCTGACTGGAATCTTCCGGTCTGTTATCCTCCAT
>OAVI01000660.1_pt1 | contig 9857 bp, 5 predicted proteins | sample 1476381 | NCBI WGS metagenome assembly OAVI01 (sample SAMEA2580083, study PRJEB22360) | human gut metagenome | biome: human gut; feature: human-associated habitat; material: faeces | place: Denmark | collected 2008/2010 | reverse complement strand
GCTACCAGCCGGAGATCGCCTACTTCGAGGTGTTCCACGAGCTGAAGATGCTGGTGGATCTGGCCAACGAAGGCGGCCTGAACAAGGCTCGTTGGAGCTGCTCCGACACTGCTCAGTATGGCGATTACACCTCCACCGTCATCACCGAAGAGACCAAGAAGCGCATGCAGTACCAGCTCAAGCGCATTCAGGATGGCTCCTTCGCCAAGGAGTTCATGGATGATCAGGCCGCTGGCGCTCCGAAGTTCAAGCAGCTGCAGGAAGAGTACAGCCACCCGCACCTGGAGACCGTTGGCCCGAAGCTACGCGCCATGTTCTCCTGGAACAACCAGGTGGACGCTGATGCCGATATGGCCGAGTCCTTCAATGGCAAGATTGCTCGTACCCAGGTTCAGTGAGATCGCCTGATTCCGAGCTGAGAGCCGGAATCTGAAGCATTAAGACCGTCGCCCGATTCGTTCGGACGGCGGTCTTTTGCGTTGTGTTGGCTCCTTTTGCCGCGCTGACAGGTGTTTGGTGCGATGAATCGGGTTTTTCGCGCATGGGGGTATGGTTCATGCTGTTTTTGGTGATTTGATGCCCCCGTTTCTGTATCATCTCCGGTTTTGCTTGCGATTCTCGACTTTTTCGCGTATGGGGGTATGGTCTCTTCTGGTTTCTGTCGATTCAAGGCCCCCTTGCCTGTGTTAGCCGGGGATTGGTGGCGAGGATCGCATTTTTTCGAGTACGGGGTTATTCGTTGGAACCGTGGTTCTGGAATCTCGGAACCTTGAAACCTCAAAACCGTGAAATCTTCTGAAAATAGAGGAAGACCGACACCCACAAACGGGCGACGGCCTTCCATTGGTAATTGAGGCTTGCGATCCGGTCCATCGGGACCAATTGACCGGATTCCGATGGACCGAGGCCGCTTGATCGGAATCCCGATCAAGCGAAGTCCTAAGTCACTCAGCCACGGGCGATCTTGCCGGTGAAGGTGGCCATGTCGGCGTCATCATCCTTGCCGTTGTTCCAGGAGAACATGGCGCGCAGCTTCGGGCCAACGGTCTCGATGCGCACGTTGCCGTACTCCTCCTGCAGCTGCTTGAACTTCGGAGCGCCAGCGTCCTGATCATCGATGAACTCCTTGGCGAAGGAGCCATCCTGAATGCGCTTCAGGTGGTACTGCATGCGCTCACGCACGTGCTCGTCGATGCAGGTGTTGGTATAGTCGCCGTACTGGGCGGTGTCGGAGCAGGACCAGCGGGCCTTGTTCAGGCCGCCTTCGTTCATGAGGTCGACGAGCATCTTCAACTCGTGGCAGACCTCGAAGTAGGCGATCTCCGGCTGGTAACCGGCGTCGGTGAGGACTTCGAAGCCCATTTCAACGAGCTTGTTCACGCCACCCATCAGCACATTCTGCTCGCCGAACAGATCGGTCTCGGTCTCCTCGGTGAAGGTGGTCTTGATGGCGCCTGCACGCAGAGCGCCCAGAGCCTTGGCGTAAGCCAGGGTGATGTCCCAAGCGTCGCCACGCGGATCCTGCTCCACGGCCACGACGACCGGGACGCCACGGCCGTTGGCGTACTCACGACGCACGATGTGGCCCGGGCCCTTCGGAGCGACCATGAAGACCGGGTGGTCCTCGGACGGCTTGATGTAGCCGTAGTGGATGTTGAAGCCGTGGGCGAATGCGACTGCAGCGCCCGGCTTGATGTTCGGCTCGATGTCGTTGGCCCAGATGGTGCGCTGGTACTGATCCGGAGCCAGGATCATGATGATGTCGGCCTCAGCAGCGGCTTCCGGAACGGACTTGACTTCCAGACCCTGCTCCTTGGCGTGCTCAACGGACTTGGAGGTCGGACGCAGGCCAACGACGACGTCCACGCCGGAATCGCGCAGGTTCAGCGCGTGGGCGTGACCCTGGGAACCGTAACCGATGATGGCAACCTTCTTGCCTTCGAGGACCGAGAGATCGCCGTCGTTCTCATACCAGATTTGTGCAGCCATTGTACTTGGCACTCCTTTTATGTAGTGGGGTGAACGCTTGGAAAAGCGTTCGGGTTTCTACCATTCGCAGATGAAATTCGTGTTTTCATGCATGGATTTTGTCCTGCAAACTGGGGTCTATCCTACCGGAGCCTCCATCTTGTAGCGTGTCTGGTCCACAAAGTGAGCCGCGAAACCGTAAAAATCCGTCGCGGCAACGGCAAGTTTCATGTATTTTGACGGGAAGGTGGCATAGGATACAACGCGTAGGGATTTTTGATTAGGAAGAGATGTCATGGTCACTGCGACTGGTTCTGCTCTTGGTTCTGAAATGACAACATCGGTTGAACCCATCGATGACCGTAGCACGGCAGGAGTTCTGCACGTTGCCGCGATTTTCGCCTCGCATATGGTGTTGCAACGTAACAAACCCATTGCCGTGTTCGGTGCGTTGAATGCCGACTGCGCCGGACTTGAGGTTTCGGCGGAAATACGCGATTTCGATGGTTCCGTGATCGTGCAGGCGCACGCGTACGCCTCCAAAGAAATCAAGAACGGCTTTTCTCCGTGGCGCGTTATGTTGCCCGCGCAACCCGAAGGCGGACCTTACACGCTGCGCGTTACCGCAGGCAACGATTTCATCGAATATTACGACGTGCTGATCGGTGAAGTGTGGCTTGCCGGCGGGCAAAGCAATATGGAACTTGAGCTGCGCAACAGTGAAAACGCCGAGGAAGCCCTCGAAAGCTGCGCTGATCCGCTCCTGCGTTTCTACAATGTGCCGAAAACCGGCGTGATTAATCGCAATGCCGAACATGCGGCAAGTTGGCAGGAATCATCGCCCGAAAACAGTGGCGTGATGAGTGCTGTAGCGTACTATTTTGCGCGAAAACTGCGTGATGAACTTGATTCCGACCTTCCAATCGGCATTATCGACTGTTATATCGGGGGTACGTCGATTAGTTGTTGGATGAGCGAGGATGCGCTGAATTCCAGCGAATCCGGGCGTGCTTATCTTGCTCGCTACGAGCAGGCGGTCGCCGGTAAAACGCAGGGACAGTTCGATTTGGAGTATAGCGAATGGCAGTCGCGTTCTGATACTTGGAATGCGTCGATTGCTGCAGCTCGTGAAGCCGATCCTGATGTGACGTGGGATACGCTCACCCAACAGTATGGCGAATGTCCGTGGCCGCCACCGATGACGCCGACTTCACAGTGGCGTCCGACTGGTCCGTTCCATGCCATGCTGGAGCGTATTGTGCCCTATTCCTTGGCTGGATTCCTGTGGTATCAGGGCGAGGAAGACGAGCCGTATTGCGATTCCTATCGTGAGCTGCTGGGCATGATGATTGGTGAATGGCGTGCGCTGTGGAGTGAAAGCCTACCGTTCCTGATCGTGCAGTTGCCGCAATGGATCGACAAGACGGTCGATGAGAGCGACGGTGATCCGATGCTGTGGCCGGTGCTGCGCGAAGCCCAGTGGGATGCCGCGCAGTCCATCGACAACGTGTTCGCCATCTGCACCATGGATTGCGGTGAATACAACAATATTCACCCGGTTGATAAGCGCACGCCCGGCGAGCGTCTAGGCAATTGTGCACTTCACCAAGTGTATGGTATGAGCCGTATTCCGGTGTATGGTCCGACTGTGCTGGGCTTCCGCTGCGACGAAGGCGGTCGCGTGCGTCTGTTCTTCCGGTACGCGCACGGCCTGCATTTCAGCGGTACTACGCCCGACAGTTTCGGCGATGAGCTCGCCAAGAGCCTGCCTTCGTTGGTGCGTTTGCCGGAACATTCCGGTTTCGAGCTTGCCGGTGCCGATGGCGTGTTCCATCCGGCCTACGCCGCGATTTTCGTGGATTGCGATATTGACGATCTGGTCAACGCGAAGGTCAATGTGGTCGATTACAACGCTACGGAATTCGGTATTCCGATCAACAGCCGCAGTATTGGCACGATTACGTTGGCCACGCCGAAAGTGCCGCAACCGGTTATGATGCGTTACGCATGGCGTAATTGGGGTCCGGCACCGTTGTTTAATGACAATAATCTGCCTGCTCACCCATTCAAGCTAGACCTGACCGATCACACCGACTCTGATCACGTTGAATGATTGTCGATAGCTGACAATGAATAGCGTGCGATTGCTGTGCTTATAATGTGCTGCAATCGCACGCTTTGTATTGCGATTGAAATCCTGCTGATCGCACGTCAGTCAAATACGAATCAAATACAAATGCGTTATGCTGCGAGCGTGTGGGGCATCTGATGGAAGAGCCGTACGAATTGCGTGCCCGCGCTTCGACCGGTCCCGCTCCGGCAGCGGAATAAGATGCGATGATGAGTTAAAAAATCGCGATTGCGTATTTGCTGCGGCAATACCGCTTGCCGATGCTCGCCCAACATCGTATGGCGTCAAGCTTAAGAAAAGCCTAAGCGATTAAGTTTGGCGAGTCAACTGCGATACGGAAGCGAAATTTGGAATTTGAAACGTGAAGATCACGGAATGCACCGCGAAAAGCGGGAATTACGGATTGGAAATCAGAATCTGAAATCTGAAACAAAAAAAGCGCCTGTGCCCCTCGCTTGAGGCACAGGCGCATTGTTGTCTTACGACTTCAGGCGCGCTTCTGTGTGATCTGATAGGCGGCGAACAGCACGACCAGCCAAATCACACCGGCGACTACGGCGATGCGATAGCTTGCGGAGAAGCACATCAGCACCACGACCAGCAGCATGAACGCGATCACCAAATACGGCGTCACCTTGGCGAACGGCAGCTTGAAAGCGAGCTTGTCAAGCGCTTCCTGGCCCTTCAATCCCTTCAGATTGTTCGGACCATCGCCGGCGGCGACAACGCGACGGAACTTAATTTCCGTAATCATAATCATGATCCAATTAATCGCAGCGGCGATCGTGGCGATCGACATCAAATAATTGAACGCGAAATCAGGCCACACGAACACCACCACCACGGCGATCGCAATAATGATGGCCGACGTGATCACGCCACCGACCGGAACGCCGCGCTTGTTCAGGCGGCCCAGATACGCGGGAGCATTGCCCTGCTTCGCCAACGAATACAACATGCGCGAGTTCGCGTACAGGCCAGAGTTGTACACGCTCATTACGGCGGTCAAGCACACGAAATTCAGAATGCCGGCGGCCGCATGCACGCCCACCGAGTCGAAAATCTGCACGAACGGGCTGGAATTGCCGTCGATCGTGCTCCACGGGACTACGGCCATGATCACGCCGAGCGCGCAGATGTAGAACACGAGAATACGCCAGATAATGCCGTTCGTGGCCTTCGGAATGGTGGTGCGCGGATTTTCGGTCTCGCCCGCGGTGATGCCGATGAGTTCGGTGCCGCCGAAGCTGAACATCACCACGACCAGCGCCATCAGCAAGCCAGTCCACGTGCCGTCCGCATTGCGAGACATCAGGCCATGCGGCAGGAATCCGCCGTCAACGGTGAACCAGTTGGCGAACGACGCGCGAATGCCCGAAGCGGTCGGCACATTCGCGATGATCACATACAAACCGCCGAAGATCATGGCAAGCACGGCCACGATCTTGATGATGGCGAACCAGAATTCAAATTCGCCGAACTTGTTCACGCCCATAAGATTCAGCGCCGCGATCGCCACGAGGAACACCGCCGCCGACACCCACTTCGGAATGTTCGGGAACCAGTAATTCACGAACGAGCCAACCACGGCCAACTCCACCATGGCCACGAGCACGTAGTTGAACCAGTAATTCCAGCCGGAAATAAAGCCTGCGCGCTTCGACCAGTACTGCGTGGCGTAATAGCTGAACGCGCCCGCCTTCGGATCCTCGACCGCCATTTCAGACAGTGCGCGCACGATCAGGAAAATCGCCAGACCGCCGATCAGATAGGCGAGCAGAATGGCCGGGCCTGCCAGCTGAATCGACTCGCTGGAACCATAGAACAGGCCGGTGCCGATCGCGCCGCCCAATGCGATCAATTGAATATGACGATTCTTCAAAGACTTGCGCAGCGTCGGCGGAACCGGCACATCGTCGGTTTCGCGCGGTTTCTTCGCAACGGTTGCGTCGCTCATGAATGCTTCCTCTTCTCTTGTGTGCTGTGCGTCTAGCGTTGTTCGCGTTGTCTGAGCTTGCGTGTGTTTGCTCGAGCTTGCGATTGCGATGCCCTTGCTGTACTTGCATGCTTGCTTTACGCGCGTTGCGCTGTCGCATGTTCGCCTCACGCTCACGATTTGTGTTTCGTTTGCGATTGCTTGCGTTTCGCCCTTTGTGAGGGAATGTTCTCGATTGTAGCGGGATGCGGTGGGCAAGGCTCTGGAATGTTCGCTCTAGGTTGTCTATTTTTCGGTTGAGGCAGGTGTTGTGACCGTTCCCAGCGTCCCACGAAAACCCACCTCCCGAGTGTCCGTTTCTGCCGAATCGGACGCTTAGGATGAGTTTAGGGGCCTCGATTGTATTTTCTGGCGATTTGGAATCGCAAGTACCTCATATCCTCAGTTTTATGGTGTTCAATGGAAACGGGACTGCGTGAGCCGACTATGGGGCCGGTTGCGCGCAAATCGTACGTGGGTTGAATATGGAGGCCGAAATGGCGTTCGTCAAGGACATGCTGCGGATGTGGGCGCATTCGTGGAAACGGTTCATCTCAATCGCCATGATTACATTGCTTGGCGTGGCTGTGCTTACCGGCATTTACGCAGGCTGCCGCGACGCGTTCCGCGGCACCGACCGCTTTTTCGACGCGCAAGGTCTGCACGACATCCAGGTGCTGTCCACCGCAGGATTGACGGATGGCGATATTGCCGCGTTACGCAAGGTGCGCGGTGTAGCGAAGGTGCAGGCGGAGCGGTCACAGGAAGTGACGTTCGATTTGGGCGGCCGCAAATCGGCGACCATGCAGGAAATCGGTGCGAACGGTATTGACTGGCCGTACGTGCAGGAAGGGCGATTGCCGAAGAAAGCCGGCGAAATCGCAGTAACCCGTAAATTTATCCGCGATTCCGGCAAAAAGATTGGCAGCCACCTCACCGTAGCCCCCGAATCCTCTTCTTCCGCTACTTCAGTGTCCGATTCTGGTGAATCGGACACTCAGGGTGCTGAAGATAAGGCACCAAGCTTCCCGACCAAGCTCACCATCGTGGGCGTGGTACTCGATCCGCAGAATCTAAGCAATCCGGACGGATATTCCGCCATGACCTCGTTTCGTTCCACCGCTGCCACCGACTACACGTTCTTCGCTCCGTCCGACGGCGTGACCGGCACCCTCTACACGTCCGCCACGCTGCTCGTCAAAGGTTCTGCCAACGAAAACACGTTCGACGAATCGTATGAAAACACCGTCAAACAGGTGACCGACCGCATCGATGACGCCGTGAAAACCGATCGGCAGAAGGTCCGCTGGCAGGAGCTGCTCGACGTGGGCAACAGGCAGATTGCCGCCACGCGTGCGGAAGCCGACAAGAAGTTCGCGGAAGCGCAATCGCAAATCGACGAGAATCGTCGGCAATTCGACCAGCAGGTCGACCAAATCATGAGCATGCAAGCCGGTGCAACCGGCGCAATGGATCCCACCCAACTCGACGAAACCACGCGTGAAGCAATGCGTGAAACCATCATCGCCGCAGCCCCCGAACTTGCGCATGCCAAGCAGCGGCTCGACCAGGCGCAATCGCAATTGGACGAGCAGAAAGCGCAAACCGAACAAACGCTGAAAACCAAAGAAAACGAGCTTAAAACCAGTATTCCGCAAGTGCGCTGGTATGTGCAGGATCGGCAGTCGCTCGGTGGATTCAGCGCGCTCAAATCCGACCTTGATTCCATCCAATCGCTCGGCAACGCGTTCCCGATCGTGTTTCTGGTGGTCGCTGTGATGATGAGCCTGACTTCCATGGCGCGCATGGTCGAAGAGGACCGCTCGCTCATCGGCACCTACGTGGGGCTTGGCTATGGGCGTCTTGCGGTGGCGTCGCGCTATCTGCTGTTCGCGCTGCTGGCGTGTCTCATCGGCGGGGGGCTTGGCTTACTTGTCGGATTCCTTGGAATTCCGGCGTTCCTTCTGGTTGTTTTGGAGGGCATGTATGTGATGCCTGGCGTGCGACTGGAATACGACTGGCTGTACGGTTCGCTGGGCATCGCACTGTTCGTGGTCGGTGTGCTCGCCGCCACCATTTACGCGTGCGTGCAGGAGATGCGCATGACACCCGCCGCGCTGATGCGGCCGAAAGCGCCGCGTGCCGGCTCACGTATTCTGCTGGAACGAATCAAGCCTGTCTGGAATCGTATGGGATTCCTCAGCAAAGTGACCGCGCGCAACATTTTCCGCTTCAAGTCGCGCCTTATCATGACGGTCGGCGGGGTGGCCGGCTGCACCGCGCTCATCGTCTGCGGCCTAGCCATCAATGACACCGTGGCCGACCTTGGTATCAAGCAATATCGTGACGTTTACCAATACGATCTTATGGTGGTTTCTGGCGATTCGGACGCGGACGAAATGCGCGCCAAAGTCGCGTCGGACGGTCGTACCACGTCCACGATGAACGTGCGTATCGAATCGGGTGATATGGCTGTTGGGAAGAGCGATTCTGGCAGCGGCGACAGCAGTGGCAGTGTCGGCAGTGAAAGTATTCAGCTGGTTGCAGTGCCGGAAAAGCGATTGTCCGACCTGGGCAAAATGGTCACGTTGCAGCCGGTGCATTCCGGAATATTGGGCACGTCCAGTATCGGCGGGAAAGGCTCGCTGAAGCTGGACGACGATGGTGTGATAGTGGCGCAGTCGGCGGCAAGCTCGCTTGGCATCGCCACCGGAAGCAAAGTGCGATTGACCAACGGCGACGGCGTGCAGGCCACTGCGAAAGTGAGTGCGGTGAATCGCAATCTTATCGGATCGGACGTGTACATCAGCGAAACCTACTATGTCAAGCTGTTCGGCAAATTCTTCGTATCCAACGTGTCCGTTTCTGGTGAATCGGACAAACAAGCGGGTAAAACCGGGGTCCAAATGTCTGTTTCTGCAGAATCGGACGTGCAAAGTACGAAATCGCTGACCTGGAATGCCATGTATGCCAAACTTTCCGGCTCTGACCAATCGCAAACCGACTATGCTCAATCGCTCGAAAAGGACAGCTCGGTGGTGAAAGCCGTAAGCAGCGCGCACATGGCCGACAGTTTCAAGTTCGATCTTATGGGCGCGGTCGTGGCGCTGATTGTGGCGCTCGCCGGAGGTTTGGCGCTTGTGGTGCTGTTCACTCTCGCCAATACGAATGTGTCGGAACGCGTGCGCGAGATGGCTACACTCAAGGTGCTCGGCTTTTTCGACCGTGAAGTGCACCATTACGTGAATCGCGAGATGATGATCCTCACCGTCATGGGCGTGGTGCTGGGATTGCCGCTCGGCCGGTTCGTTGGCGGGCTGCTGACCATGGCGCTCAACATGCCGTCGCTCTATTTCGAGGTGGAGGTCAAGCCGCTGAGTTACGTGATCGCAGTCGTGGCGACCATGATGTTCGCGCTGCTTGTGCAACTGTTTGTCAACCCCGTCCTCGACCGTATCGACCCCATCAGCTCGCTCAAGTCTGTGGAATGACGACTGTCCGATTCACCAGAAGCGGACAGTTAGAGTATCGGAAAGGCTCGGATTCGCGTCTCAGTTCTTCGGATAACGGTAGTTGTGTGGCAGTTGCGTGGTGAGCTGCGGGTCCAGGCCGAGTTCCTTCAACTGCCGGTCGATTTCGCGGCGCGCACGTTTTACAAGTTCGGCTCGATGCTCATCGCCATGTCCCATCGTTCCCATCGCTTCCAGTGCGTCCAATGTTTCCGCCAAACGCTTGAGCCGGTCCTGATGGTGCAGCAGCGCACGCACCTGCGCATGTTCGCGT
>OAVI01000658.1_pt1 | contig 9899 bp, 10 predicted proteins | sample 1476381 | NCBI WGS metagenome assembly OAVI01 (sample SAMEA2580083, study PRJEB22360) | human gut metagenome | biome: human gut; feature: human-associated habitat; material: faeces | place: Denmark | collected 2008/2010 | reverse complement strand
TTCATTTTAAAAATGTCATGTTTGAGCACGATTTTTGATTATCCCTTATCCTAAAAGTAACACTAAAAAGAAAGTAGGTTACTTTATTGGCTTATCAAACATTTAGCGATATGGTGAAGGATGTTGGTGGCAACTTAGATGGAACTAAAACGGGTGAAGATGGACAAAAGATGGCAAACTTTTACGCTTACTGGTCCAACTATCTTGAGCCCACGCCAGTTTATCTCACCTATTTTATGGCTATTCCTGGGAGCATTGGAAAAGCCCTCTATTCAATCACGGCAAGCCTAGAACATGTCTTTAACAACATGTTTAAGCTTTTTGGACTTTTTGGCTACTTAGGCGATACCTCAACGATTATTGGGCAGATTTATTTTTGGCTTCAAGTATTGGGAGCTTCCCTTTTCACCCTCGTCCTGGTCTTCAGTCTGATCACAGGTGTTTTTACAAAGCCTGTGAAATATAAAGAGGCCATTATCACCTTTTTGGTCGTGACCTTCTGTACGTCCTGGCTGCCTATGGGGATTACGACGTTTTCAAATGCGTTGGCTTCTGACACACAGAACGTCCAGACACTTTCAGCTGATGGCAAATCAAAAGAGACGGCTTCATTGGCCATACAGCCCATGAAAAACAACGTCGTTGATCTCAAAATCCTTGTAGATAAGGACTTTAACACGGATCTATTCCCTCTGGATAATCAAGGTTATATTAAGCCTGTGAAAGAAGGCTCCACAGCCGTCAATAACATCACAGATGCCGATAATAAGAGGGATAGCTTGGATTACGTTAATAAAATTGATTTCACAGCCAACTATGGTGTTAGTAACGTTGATTTTGTTAAGGATTGGCAAAAAAGCTCTAAAACGTTGTCAGGACTTCAGGGATTATTTCAACATAAGTTAAACGCTAATAACGATGGTGTAGACTCGATAAATCAGCATAGAGTAGCTAGTGGTTTGAATGCCTTTGAGGCTGTCTACTTGCGCTATAAGGTTAACTGGGTAGCCATGTATGCCCAGTACATCATCTTGATTATTCTCTTTATTTCTATGTCTGTTAAACTGGTTAAGTCCGTCTTTGACATCCTTATCCAAGCCATGATTTCACCGATTTTGGGCTACTCAAGCCTGCGTGTGAAGAAGTATAAGGAGTTATTGCTGACGATTGGTGGGGCACTGGCTGGTATCTTCTTTGAAGTCATCATCATGCGTGTGACGCTGGAGGTCTGCCGTGATTTACCTACCTTGTCCGTATCTGCGGTCTCTAAGCTATCAGGTGGTTTCTTTGATGGCCTCAACATGTGGGAACAAGCCATTGCAGCCTCTCTGGTTTACCTCGGTGTCTTCTTAGGTGCTATGCAAGGGGTGACCATGATTGAGCGCTGGCTCGGGGTCTCAACCTCTCAAAGTGATACTGCCCAACAACTCATGGGCGCTATGATGATGGGAAATGCCTTTGCGACTGGTGCTGCTGGAGCTGGTTCTATGGCGATGAGTGCTGGACGTTTTGCAGGTAACGTGGCAACACGTACCCCTGGAAAAGTCTACCGAGGCGCTGGTAACGTAGCCAAAGGCTTATCTGCAACTGGAGGTGGCCTCAAAGGTGCCTTCAACTCGGCCAAAGATCAAGGCGTTAAAGGGGCGCTTCAAGGTGGAGCGGCTAAATTCGGTGGTCTGACAGAAGATAAGATCAACGAGAAACTAGACAAACTCAGTCAGGCGGCTCAAACAGGTCATGACTCCGTATACAGTGCCCTCCATGATCCGACAGGTCCCTTACCAGATGGAGAAAAATTTGCGGAAGCAGCCCATAGACAAGAGGCTGTCTTTGGCTCTGGTGGTCAAGGAGAAGCCCCTAATCTGGATAGTAGTAGTCCATCATCAAGTACAAGCCCTTCTCCAGCTGGAAGCAGCCGTCAGGGGGGGATTACCGATCCAAGCACTAAGGGTGGCAATAATCGCTCAGGTGCTAGCCGTAAGCCAGCCTCACGAGGTGGTATCAGTGAGAAAACACAGACACCAAGACAACCAAAAGCTGGCAGCGGTATGAGACAATCCCTTCAAAAAGCCCAACAAACCAACCTGCAGATGAATATGGCTGGTCAGAAACTCTTTGGTGGTCAAAACCACATTAAGGGCGCAGAAAGTGATGATCATGAGGACTAGGCTATGGAGTGGAAGGATAAGTTTGTCGTCATCACAGGAAGTCTCAGACCCCTGACACGTCAGGAAGTCGTAGACTATCTGGAAAAAGAAGGTGCTATCGTCCAAAGCTTCGTCTCCAACCAGACACAAGTCTTGATTGCAGGACACAAGCAACTGGACCTCTTTGCCCCTGATAAGCGCTCACGCAAGTATCAAGCAGCGCTAAACCGACAAAAAGAAGGACAGGCGCTTGAGATTGTGTCAGAAGAAGCCTTCTTTGAAGCGGTGAAGGGGCAGAAGTAAGGCTAAAGGCTCAGTTTTTTAAGCTGGGTCTTTTCGTATTATTTTATATCACACCTTTATCACCATAAGATGTTTACATTTTTCTTTAAAAAATGTAAACTATTAACATAGCATGTATGATGTTAATAGAAAGAGGTGATGCTATGGGAATTTTGCGAAACCATTTAGAGGAGTCTTGTGACCCTCGTTTGATTGGAGAGCTAAACTATGCTGTCCAAGAAGCTTATAATTTTTTGAACTCATTGATTGAGGCTAACCCTTTATTAAAACATAAAGAAATGCGTAAGTCTTATGGACATATCAGACAAGCCTTGGTGGATTTGTCTTTGCGTATCGTACTTGGTAGCTCAACGATGCCATCTGAAGTGCAGATGTTATCGGCTAGTCATAATAAAAACGGCTATACTTATACGATGATTGAGTCTAAAGGGGCTATCATCTCGCCTGTCAAAACAAGAAGCCGTCAGGCAGTTCCTAAGAAAGCCTTACATCGTAGTCTTGGCAGTATTAAAAATCGTCAGTTCACACTTTTTGATGATAATACCAGCCTCAATAGCGTGTATGATGAGAATAACCCGCCCTTCATCTTATTGACTTATGGTGGCAAAAATCATACACTAGAGTACGTTCAGTTGGGGCTTCCAGATGTTGAAGTCGAACAGTGGATCGAAAAGGTGGATATTACCAATGCCACTCGTCTCACTATCGCAGACACCAACCCTGAAGCTACTAAGAAGAAGTTAGACCTCTCTTTGACTGAATTATCAGAAGAACTTTTGAGGAGAGACAACAATGGAACAACAAGGGACATTTAACCCGTCAAAGTTAAAAACAGCTAGGGTGGCCAGAGGATTGACCATCAAAGCCTTAGCTGAAAAAGCGGGTATCTCACGCCAAATGGTGTCTAATTATGAGTTAGGAAAGACCACACCTAGCGCTAACAGCTTGTTGGCACTGGTTGAAGTGCTAGACTTTCCTTCTAATTTCTTCACCAAAGATACCCGTGCCATCTATGAAGGGGCGACCTATTTTAGGAGTCAAACGGCTGCCACTAAAAAAGCACGAGACATGCAGTCTGTGCGCTTAGGGTTTCAAAAGGAAATCTATGATTTTCTGGCTCGCTATGTCAACTTTCCTAAACTTGATTTACCTGAAACACTCATGGATGACATTGATGACATCACAGAAGAGATGATCGCTCAAAAAGCCAGTGAGCTTCGAGAGCTTTGGGGGTTGGGACAAAGGAGTCCCATTGCGAACCTGATTGAAGTGGCTGAAGTCCACGGCGTGATTATTGTGGAGGCTAACATGTCAGACAGCAAGCTTGATGCGGTGTCTGAGTGGATTGAGGATCGTCCTTTTATCATGCTGACAGATAATAATGAGTCAGCAGTACGTCGACGTTTCAACGTCGCTCATGAGCTCGGTCATATCTTGCTACATGGAGATGTCGAGAGCATCCATGATTATAGTCCACAACAACTCAAGCAAATTGAGCGCCAAGCGCATTATTTTGCCTCTTGCTTGCTACTGCCTGAACAAGCTTTTATTGACTCACTTTTATCCACTCAGCTAGATTTCTATAAGGAACTCAAGAAGACTTGGAAAGTCTCTATGCAAGCCATGATCGTCCGTACGTCTCAGCTGGAGCTAATTACTGAGGATCAAAAGCTCTATCTCTTTAGACAGATTGCCTCTAACAAGTGGAAGACGAAGGAACCGCTGGATGATACTATTCCAGTAGAGCGACCAAGCTTGTATAAGAAGGTCTTTCAGATGATTGTTGATAATGACATTTTACGTAAAAATGAGATTTTAGCACAGTTGGCTTTGCCACAAGATGAGCTAGAAAAATCACTTAACATCACCATTGACCCAACTGTTGATTTACCTCGTCCAAGACCTGTCTTGAAAATCGTTAAATAAAACAAAACGACCAAATTTCTCCCTTGCTCAGCAATTTTCGCTGGGCTTTTTTTGTGCTTTCATTTTAAAAATGTCATGTTTGAGCACGATTTTTGATTATCCCTTATCCTAAAGATAAGACTAAAAAGAATGGAGACGCACTATGCACGATGGCAATTATGGTGTTCCACGGGACATTTATGCACGGGTCAAGATTATTGGCCTTATCCTAGTTGATATTGTCTTTGTTGGGCTGTCAACCTTGTTATCTTTTATCTTTGGGACGAAGTTTTTTCCAGCTGAGCAGTGGCCACAATTTTTAGGCTTTGTGGTCCTCACGGCTCTTTTGACCCTTTACCTGGTCTTACCGACCAATGGTGGGAAGAAAAACTGGCAAACTATCTATTTGTTTTTTAGACGGCGGAAACGTCGCTCTATCTCAATTGATCGCATGAAGTAAGGAAAGGAGCAAGAATACATGGCAATAGGAAAACAAAGACCCTCACAGCCCCCAAAACGAGGGCTAGGTGGTGGTAAACAACAAGCACCAGTTAAGACACCACCAAAACCAACAGCGCCTTTAGGAGGCGCTAAGAAAGCAAATAAAGCACCACTGACAGCTAGTCAGCTAGGGAAGCGTCCGCTGGGTCAATCCCAGTTTAAGGCGAGTCAGTATGATCAAGAAAGCATCGATGTCACTTCAAGCATCTTTGACTTAGACTATAAGCGGATCATGCCCGTGAGAAATGAGCCTATCGAGATGACCGATGGCAGCTTTATGCAGCTCATGTCGGTGTCTGGTAAAGATCTAGATACCCTGTCAGAAGCGGAAGTTGTGCGAACACTAAGAAATTTTGAGACCTGGTTATCCACTTTTACGGATGATTTTCAGTTTCTCTCAACAACCCTCCCGACAAATACAGCTTCTCAACAAACCGAGTTGAGGCGACACCTCAGCCAGGTGCGGACGGAAAAAGCTTCTGTTACTCCTGGAAGTAGACGGCATCTCCAGCTGGAAGATCGTGAGCGTAAGCTTTTAGAAAATATCCATATTGAAGAACAAATTCAAGACGAGATCTATAATGCCGAGTTTGTGCTCTTTCTTTATGGACCGACACTAGCAGAACTTGAGGACACGGTAAGACGGGCACAAAGTAAGGGAAATAATGACTTTGTCCCACGACACATTAGCCGTGAGAAGAAAATTCAAATCCTCAAACAATACAACAATCAAAATGAAAAACTTTAAGGAGGATCTATGCCTAAACTATCTAAACGCCGTAAGCGTAAGCTTGAGGCTAATAACTATGACCTTGATTTCTTAAGCCGTGTCCAGCCCCAGGGCAATATTGATTTTCGCCCAGACCGTTACTGGATGAGTGGCGATGGCTACCACACAACACTCCACTACTATGAGTTCCCATCAAACGGTCTTGATCGTTTCTGGCTGACAGACCTCATGCTTATCCCTGATACACTGGCGACTCTGGCTGTCTATCGGGCCAATAATACAGAGCTAAAAAGAGAAATTGCCAGCTCCATCGAGGAGAAGGGGTCACGGATCTCTGATGGTGCTAAACACTCCACCAACCAGCAAGAAATTGATGAAGTAGAAGACCTCATGCAGCTCAACAAAGACATTTCCAAGCGTAACGTAGCCATGGATGTGCTTTATTTGCGCCTCTTTGTCTCTGCCTCGACCAAAGAGGGACTCTTCAAAAAGGTGGAAGAGACCAAGGATCAGACGTCTAATTATAAGTCCACCATCCTAGCTGGAGAACAAGATTTTGAGTTTCATTCTACCTTTGTCCCAGCCAGCAAACAACAAAGCATGCCCAACCACAGGAGAGGGGCTACGCTTAGAGCCTATGACCTAGCTGGTGGTTACTTCTTTAACCATACAAAGCTAGAAGACGAAAAAGGGATTTACCTGGGCTGGACACCGACTCTGGGCGCTGTCAATTTTAACTTTCTTGAGCGAGATGATAAGCGCACACGATCCTTTATGATCTTGTCTGGTAACCCTGAGATGGGGCAGCGTACCTTTATGCTCAAACATACAGATGCCCTCTACGCCAAGGGTAATCTCATTCGAAACTTTGATGTCGATGGGACTTTCCTCAAACAAACTAGGGAACAACATGGCCTCATCCTTGATTTATCAGGGTCTGAAAATCGGATCAACCTCTTTCAGATTTTCCCTACGGCCACCGCAGATGATGGGGAAAGCGTCGATGAACAACGTTCTTATAAAGCGCACGTGGAAAAGCTCAAGTCTATCTTGAGTTTGCTCAATGAAGAGGTGACTAGCGACGACCTGACCACCTTTGGGAAATTGGTCAATGACTTCTATATTCGAGAAAATCTCTGGTTCCGTAACCCTGAGCGCCACTTGGACGAGCTCAAAGCCACCAAGCTTTTCAATGATCAATACCCTGAACTAGAAGACTTTGTCCTCTTCTTAGATGATACCAAGCGCCAGATGGCACAGGCACGAACACAGCAACCGCTGGAGTTACGCTCTGTCAATCGTATCTATAATACCTTTGATGAGCTACTCACGACCAATGCGGATATGTTTAATGGGATCACTGAGTTCCAGGACATCTCCTCTGAACAAGTGGTGACCTTTGATCTTAGAGGGCTGTCAGGTAATCTGCTTAATGCCCAGATGTTGTCTGTCCTCTCGCTTGTTTCAGCTGATATGACCAACCATGGCAAACGCTGCCGTCTTCAGATGGCAGAAAATCCGAACCTCTCTGAGATGGACATGCCTCACACCATCATCAATATTAGTCAGGCACAGACCTTGATCAATCCCAAATATGAAAAGAGTGTGGAGCTTTTAGGGGATATGATCTCGGCCATGGCCTCAAACTTTGGTGGGATTGTCCTTTCGGTCAATTCCCTTCAGGGTATTTTGTTTGAAGAAGGGGCAGGCGCTCACAAAGACCCTTACATTGCGGCTGTGAAGCGTATCTTTGGACTCATGCAGTACCGTGTCTTTGCACAGACCGATGAAACGACGATACCACTCTTAGCCAATGCGCTTCGAGGGTCCATGAACGAGTCAGAACTTGAGACGCTGCCACGTCTGACCAAGGGACAGGTGCTGATGAACATTGCCGGGCAAGGCAATATTGTCTTTAACCAACAACTCTTACAACCAGAACTCGAACGCTATGGCGATATTCGCTAAAAAGGAGAACACATGACAGAAGAAAACTATAACCAGGAAGAAGAAATCTTTCCAGCTGAAGAGGAAGAACAAGGGCTTACTCCAGAACAACTGGCCTATCTCCAACAACAATACTACAAGGATATGGGCTTCTTTGAAAAACGGCAAGCCAAGATCAAGAATGCCTGGGCAATTCGTAAGGCTATTATGGAACGAGAAAAAGCCTATTTCAGCTCTGAGGAGTCTGATCCAGCACGTATTGAAGCCCAAAAAGCACGTAACCGTGAGGCTTTGGGACAACTCAAGATTGTTGGCTTTATCGTCCTTGGCTTCTTGATTTTCTACCTCATTTTGCGGATTATTCTTTTTTGGTAAGCGTGAGGTGGTGAATGAAGCGATTAAAGAAACTAAAGCTCTTCTTGATTCTAGGTAGCATCCTCTCATCTGGTCTTATCTTTGTGATGATGCTGGTTGCCATCCTTGGGGCTGTCTCTGGCGGTTCCTCCGGGAAAAGTAACTGCTCAACGGATGTGGAAGAGACGACCAGTACAACGAGTCAGACCTCATCAGGCAATGCTTCCATTGATGAATTTGTCAAGCAACATGAAGAGGCTTATATTGAGTCTTGGGGCGTAGGTGGCTTTTTACCGTCTGCATCAATTGCACAGACCATGGCTGAGGTGTCCTTTTCTTACAGCGTTCCAAGTTTCGGCCAAGCCCACAATATGGGTGGGGTCAAATGGACCAGTACAGCCACTTATCCCAAAACCATTGAAAAATATGGCTCTGACGCCGTTTCTGGAGGCGGTCCAGGAACGAACGTAGGGGATAACACAGGCGGAGGCTATACCTACTTCAAAGACTTTGATGCGGGGATTGTCGGTAAAGCTGAATTTATGAGCCGTCAAACGCTCTATAACAAGGCTATAAATAATACGGATGGAAAAGTGACGCTTGGCGCTATCGCAGATGGTGGCTGGGCGACAGACCCCTCTTATAAGACTAAACTAGAGGGGCTCTATGATACGCTAGGCTCTAAATACAAATGGCTGGATGAGAAGGCCATTGCCAAGTATGGTGATAAACCCGTAGACTTGAGCAAGAATGATGCTAGTCAAGCGAGTGCTTCTAGTGACAGCAGTAGCGATACAGACGCTGACTCTTCCAGTTGCTCGTCCGATGATGGGGAAGGCGCTCCAGATGGTAGTGGCACGGTTCCACCTGATGCCAAGGCTTGGGGTTATAAGCCTGACCAACTGCCAGAAAGTCTAAAACCTTATATCTTAGATCCATCTAAATACGGTTTAGACTATGGTGGTCCTAAAGGCTGGTTAGAACATTCTGGTCAGTGTGTCGACTTGACCGAAAGTTTGGGCAATGCCCTTTGGGGGCATCAAGGAATCACATCAGGAAACGGGGATCAACAAGCCAGTGCCTGGGCTAGTTTCTTTGGCAATAGTACCAAGTCAACGCCTAAAAAAGGAGCAATCTTCTCAACCAACGTGGCCAATAACCACACAGGGATTGTCTGTCACGTCTTTGAAGATGGGTCTTTCCTTGGTGTCGAGCAAAATACGCCATTATCAGGGGCTTCAGCTGGTCATATTGACACCTGGAACTACCGTATCTTCACACCCACAGAACAAAAAGGGACAGGCATTCACTTTGCCTATCCTGATAATAAAGAGATAAAAGAAACTAAGTAGGAGGGAGTATGAAACGAATGATTGAACTTGTGAAACAACATTGGGTCTGGATAGTTCTAATCCTTATGGTCATAGGACTAGCGCTTGTCAGCTTTTTCCGTAGTCAGTACAAGGAACAGACAGCCACTAACCAACCAAGAAGTGCTCAAACAAGCGACAAAGAGAAAGAAGGTAAACCAGAAACCGCTAATGAAAAAGCCTACCGTAAGGCTAAACTGGCGCTTGAGCACCCCTATTCAGCAGTGTCTGATGAGGTCAAGCAAAGCGTCACGCCTGATATTGTGTCAGCTCTTGATTTTATCACCAGTCACGCTAACCTTGACGACATGACGCCGACTCTTGATAACCATTTGTATATCAGTGAAGCACCTATGATCCAAAGTGTCTGGATTGCCATCCATGCCAACCACTACACCTTTCAACCTTCCCAGCTGGAAGTGCTTAAAAGTAATAGTGATGACGTGGTACAGGTACTGCTGACCTTGACCAAGACAGGCGCTGATAATGTCTATGTGATTGGGAACTTTAACACGACAGTGAAACAGCTTCAAATCACGCAGTATTTTGGTGGACGTATCGGCGCAACTTATGGCTAGAAAAGGCGTGGTTATAGCATTTTTAAGTCAATTCCTCTTGAAAAATAAGACGAATTATAGTATA
>OAVI01000646.1_pt1 | contig 10036 bp, 10 predicted proteins | sample 1476381 | NCBI WGS metagenome assembly OAVI01 (sample SAMEA2580083, study PRJEB22360) | human gut metagenome | biome: human gut; feature: human-associated habitat; material: faeces | place: Denmark | collected 2008/2010 | reverse complement strand
TTTTTGTTGTTTTATCCCGTATTTTATTTATAAATTGTTTGCTTGTATCATTTTTATGTTTACTTTTGCAACCGCAACAAGAGGTAAGGCGCTACCGCATCACCGCCTTACAATATAAATATGCAAACCCAATAAAAGAAATAGATTATGAATGCAGCTAAGGTATTAGAAGATTTGAAAAGACGGTTCCCCAATGAACCGGAGTATCATCAGGCAGTAGAAGAAGTGCTTTCTACCATTGAAGAAGAGTACAACAAACATCCGGAGTTCGACAAAGCCAATCTGATTGAGCGTCTTTGCATCCCCGATCGCGTTTACCAGTTCCGTGTTACTTGGGTGGATGACAAGGGTAACGTACAAACCAACATGGGTTACCGTGTACAGCACAACAACGCCATCGGTCCGTACAAAGGCGGTATCCGTTTCCACGCTTCCGTGAACCTCTCCATTCTGAAATTCCTTGCTTTCGAACAGACTTTCAAAAACTCGCTGACTACCCTGCCTATGGGTGGCGGTAAGGGCGGTTCGGACTTCTCTCCGCGCGGCAAGTCAAATGCAGAGGTGATGCGTTTCGTTCAGGCTTTCATGCTGGAGCTGTGGCGTCACATCGGTCCCGAGACCGACGTTCCTGCCGGTGACATCGGTGTAGGCGGCCGCGAAGTAGGTTTCATGTTCGGCATGTACAAGAAACTGGCTCACGAGTTTACCGGAACCTTTACGGGAAAAGGCCGCGAATTCGGCGGCTCGCTGATTCGTCCGGAAGCCACGGGTTACGGCAACATCTACTTCTTGCTGGAAATGCTGAAAACCAAAGGTACAGACCTCAAGGGCAAGACCTGCCTGATTTCCGGTTCGGGCAACGTGGCTCAGTACACTGCCGAGAAAGTACTGGAGATGGGCGGCAAAGTCCTGACAATGTCCGATTCCGACGGTTACATATACGACCCCGCAGGTATCGACCGTGAAAAGCTGGATTACATCATGGAACTCAAGAACCTCTACCGTGGACGCATCCGCGAATATGCAGAGCAATATCCGGGCGTTAAGTATGTGGAAGGTGCACGTCCCTGGGGCGAAAAAGCAGACATCGCTCTGCCTTCTGCCACTCAGAATGAAATCAACGGTGACGATGCCAAGAAACTTATCGCCAACGGTGTAATGGCGGTATCCGAAGGTGCAAACATGCCTTCTACTCCCGAAGCTATCAAAGTGTTCCAGGAAGCCAAGATTCTGTATGCTCCGGGCAAGGCAGCCAATGCCGGCGGTGTATCGGTATCGGGCCTCGAAATGACCCAGAACTCCATTAAACTGGGCTGGAGCGCCGAAGAAGTGGACGAAAAGCTGAAAAGCATCATGAAGAACATTCACGAGGCTTGCGTGCAGTACGGAACGGAAGCCGACGGTTACGTAAATTACGTAAAGGGCGCCAACGTTGCCGGATTTATGAAAGTAGCCAAGGCAATGATGTCGCAAGGTATCCTGTAAGCAGGATGATTGTTACAGTATAATAAGAGGAAAGCATGTAAGATTTATCCGAATTTTGACATGCTTTCCTCTTTTTTTATCTGATAATATTGTTTACATTTACTTCCGTTTTCCAAAAACCAAAAAGTAAATGATATGAAACGATTACTTTTCCTTCTATTCAGTTGTGTCCTGTTTTTCCAACCTTACTGCCAGGCGCAGCCTCTCACATCCGAAGAAAGTCCTGTAACATTAAGCACCGCTACCGGCGACATCAAAGGCAGACTTCTCCTGCCTGCCAATGCCACAACCTGTCCCGTAGTGCTGCTTATCGCCGGTTCCGGCCCTACCGACATGGACGGCAACAATCCCATGATGAAAAATAATTCGCTGAAATTCCTTGCCGAGGGACTGGCACAGAAAGGTATCGCCTCGCTCCGTTTCGACAAACGCGGCATAGCCGGCAGCGCCGCAGCAGGCAAAGAAGAGTCCAAACTCCGCTTCGAGGATTATGTAAACGATGTGACGGGCTGGATAGACTTTCTTGCCAAAGACAAACGCTTCACCGGCATCACAGTGGCCGGACATAGCGAAGGCTCGCTCATCGGCATGCTTGCCTGCCAGAGCCGCCCCACAGTAAAGAGTTTCATTTCCATTGCCGGCGCAGGCAGTCCGGCATACGAAATCATAGAAAAGCAAGTGGCTGCCCAAATGATGCCGGAGTCCATACGGAAAGAAGTGGCGGACATCAACCGCTCGTTAAGAAACGGAAAAGAGGTGGCGCAAGTCCCTGCCTATCTGCAGGCGCTGTTCCGGCCTTCCGTACAGCCCTACCTCATCTCCTGGTATAAATACAATCCGCAGACCGTCATCGCTTCCCTGAAAATGCCCGTGCTGATTCTTCAAGGCAAAAACGATATTCAGGTAAAGGAAGAGGATGCAATGCTGCTGAAGAAAGCATCTCCCAAGGCAGAACTCGTTCTGATAGACAAAATGAACCATGTGCTGAAAGATTGCGAGAGCACCGCACCGCAGCAACAAATGGCAGTGTACAATAATCCTTCACTGCCCGTCAATGCCGCGTTGATGAATGCAACCGTACGGTTCGTCAATAACAGCAAATAAAAACCAATAACAGATATGACAACAAAAGAAATTCCCGTACTGCTCCTCACCGGTTATCTGGGCAGCGGTAAAACAACGTTAGTAAACCATATTCTCGCCAATAAACAAGGCATCAGATTCGCAGTTATCGTCAATGACATAGGCGAGGTAAACATTGACGCGGACCTCATCCAAAAGGGCGGCATCGTGGGCAAGAAAGACGAAAGCCTCGTTGCGCTTCAAAACGGCTGCATCTGCTGCACGCTGAAAACGGACCTGATAGAGCAAATAGGCGAAATCATGCGGATGGAACGTTTCGACTATATCGTTATCGAAGCCAGCGGCATCTGCGAACCCGAACCTATCGCACAGACCATCTGCTCCATTCCCCGCCTGGGCGGCATGTACACCCAATACGGCATCTGCCGCCTGGACTGCATCACCACCGTAGTGGACGCCCTGCGCCTGCAAGACGAGTTCGCCTGCGGCAACGACCTCACCCGAAAAGGGATTGACGAGGAAGACATTGAAAATCTTATCATCCAGCAGATTGAATTCTGTAATATCATTCTTCTGAACAAGGCAGCGGAAGTAAAACCCGAAGAGCTGGAACGCATCAAGCAGATTATACATACCCTGCAACCCGCAGCCGAAATCATCGAATGCAATTACGCGGATGTGGATTTAAAGAAGATTATCCATACAGACCTGTTCGACTTCGAACGCGTGGCTACCTCGGCAGGATGGATTCGCGGGATAGAGAAACCAGCCACCGAAGAGGAAGAAAAAGAAGCGCACGGACATCATCACCACGAAGAAGGGCATGAGCATCATCATGAAGAACATGAACATCACCACGAAGAGCATGAGCATCATCACGAAGAGCACGGACACCATCATCATCACCATCACGAAGGAGGCGAAGTGGAAGAATACGGCATCGGTACTTTCGTTTACTACCGCCGTCCGGCATTCGACATTCACAAATTCGACCATTTCATCGCCACCAGATGGAGCCGCAACATCATCCGTGCCAAAGGCGTATGCTATTTCAGCCACAACCGCGACATGTCCTACCTTTTTGAACAGGCAGGCACTCAGAAACAACTGACCGAAGCCGGCCTGTGGTATGCCACGGCCCCCGAAGAAGACCTGATTGAACTGATGCGTCAAGAACCCGGACTGATGCGCGACTGGGACGAAAAATACGGAGACCGCATGCAAAAGATAGTCTTCATCGGCCAGCACATGGACAAAGAGCAGATTATACGCGACCTCGACGCATGCCTTGAGTAAGCCTATTTCCGTTTCCACCGGAGGAGACGGATGTTTCCCTTAAGGAAACGCCCGTTCCCCTTTAAGGAAACCCGAATTTCCCTGCAGGGAAACTGAAGTTTCTACCATAGGAAACTGACGTTTCCCCCTAAGGAAACCGGAGTTCCCGCCGTGGGGAAACTACATTGCGTTGCATTTCAACCGGTTATCCCTACCAGTCATACCGTTCTACATACTCGTCAAAGTAGTCATCAAGCCGCAGACCGAGAGCTTCTGCCTGGCTGATAATGTATTGCTGGGCAGCAGGATTAATAAGGTACTCTCCTTTACGGGCAAGGTAATAGTTCTTACGCCCGAAGTAGGAAATAAGCCGCAAGCGGAATGTACCCGCCACCCGAACCGTGAGTAACTCTGCCACCCGGGTGAAGCCGCGGGCATAACGCACCGGCGTATTCGGACGGTAATATTCACACTTTCCTTTCATCGACTCCAGCTTCCGGGGAGTAAGCGTAGGCAGGAACGGATATTGCAGGGAAGCATTCTGCAAGGCTATATAGCGCAGGCAGGTAAAGCGTTTCGTACAACAGGCAGAGGCACATACACCGAAGTTGTGGGGCGCCTGTAAATTTTCTAAGTCATTCATTTATTTTACAGATTAGTTTGTCTCAACGCTTCATAGACAGCCGGATGCAGGAAATAACGCATGTCCCTGCCCTCTTCCATCGCCTGGCGGATAAAGGTAGAACTTATTTCGAATGTGGGCGAAGAGGCCAGTTTTACATTTTGAGGTAAAGTATTCCCGTCCACCTCATAACCGGGACGGGGATAAATAAGAATAAAGTTTTCCGCAAGAATACGCTCCGACTGATACCACCGGGAGAAAAGCTTCCAGTTGTCGGAACCTATAATAAGGTGGAAAGTGTCTTGCGGATAAGTCTGTTTTAATTTATCAAGCGTATGCACGGTATAAGACGGACGCGGCAGATGAAACTCGAAATCGGAAGCCCGGAACTTGGGATAGCCTCCAATGGCAAGCTGCACCAGCTTCAGACGGAATTCATCGCTCATCAGAGAGGCTTCTTCTTTCAGCGGATTATGCGGAGTCACCATGAACCACACCTCGTCCAACCCTTCGTATTCACAAAGATAGTTGGCAAGCGCCAGATGTCCGATGTGTACCGGATTGAACGAACCGCTGAAAATGCCTATATCCACTTGATAAATTGAAAATTAAGAATTAAAAAAATACAGAAGGCTATGATATCAAAGCTTTCCTTTCAGGCGTTTCCAACAGCCGTAAATATTTACGCCGCTTATGAACATCACAATAAGCATGGCCGCAGCCGGAGTGTACTCCTTCAGGTCAACATTCAATATAGCCAAGACGATAGCTCCCAAAAACAGAACGATATTCAGGACTAAGAGGACCTTATTGGCTCTCGGCGACAGATTTCTGCCTTTCGTCCGCTTCATCGGTTCAGGAATTGGGTTATCACTTTCAATGCCTCTGCTTTAGCCGTTTCCAAATCATCGTTTACAATGACCGTATCGAATTTCGGTGCAAAGCCAAGCTCGTATTCGGCCTTCGCCACACGGCTCTCGATAACTTCGGGAGCATCCGTGCCGCGGCCTATCAAGCGTTTGCGAAGCTCCTCCACCGAAGGCGGCTGGATGAAAACGGACAAAGCACGCTCGCCGTAGAACTTCTTGATATTGCAACCGCCCACTACATCTACATCGAATACAACATTCTGTCCGGCAGCCAATTGCTTTTCCACCTGTGCTTTCAGTGTTCCGTAGAAGCGGTCCTGATACACTTCCTCGTATTCCAGGAACTCATCGTTGGCTATGCGGCTCCGGAACTCATCGGGAGTGAGAAAGAAATACTCCACCCCGTTCTGCTCCGTGCCGCGCGGCGGACGGCTGGTTGCCGAAATAGAGAAAGCCAGATTCAGGTTCTGCGTCAACAGATAGTTGATAATTGTGGACTTGCCCGACCCGGAGGGGGCGGAAAATATAATCAGTTTACCCATCTGTGGTATTTACTATTTAACGGTTTACTATTTAATCCTCTAATTGGTTTGCTTTAACTTCATGTTGAAGCAAACTTATCATAAATTCATGCAACGTCCGGAACCGGTTCCTTACATCACGTTCAGGACCTGTTCCTTGATTTGCTCCAGCTCGTCCTTCATCTGCACTACAATCTTCTGCATTTCGGCATGATTGGACTTGCTGCCCAGCGTATTGATTTCGCGGCCCATTTCCTGTGCGATGAAGCCCAGCTTCTTACCTTGTCCGCTACCGCTTTCGAGCGTGCTGATAAAGTATTTCAGGTGATTGGAAAGACGTTGCTTTTCTTCGTTGATATCGAGTTTCTCGATGTAATAGATAAGTTCCTGTTCCAGGCGGTTCTTGTCATAATCCACACTCAATGTCTTTTCAAGCGCATCGGTGATACGGTCCTTTACCTTGCCTACCCGTTCCTGCTCGTAGGGAGCCACCGATTCGAGCAACCGTGCTATATTCTCTATCTTCTCACGGAATTTCTTTTCGAGCGCTGCGCCCTCCTGCTTGCGGAAGTCTATCAGATGATTGATAGCCTCTTCCACTGCCGCATGCACCACTGCCCATTCCTCATCGCTCAGCTCCTGAGTCTCATTCTTCGTCATTACATCCGGCATACGGAGCAGCGTGGCAAACCAGTCGGCAGGTTCGGGAATACCGGCAGGCGCAGGAAATTTCTTTATCCCTTTTTTATCTATGACGGGAATATCGGCAGCCGCAGAAATTTCCTTAATCCGTTTGTAATAAGCCTCCACCAATTCCTGATTGATAGGAGTGGCCAGTTGTTCCGCATCTTTCTTCTCAATCCAAAGGCTGAAATCGACCTTGCCCCGTTCCAGCATTTTGGATATTTCGTTACGGATTTCCATTTCCTTTTCCCTGTAAAGCGGAGCGATACGGGCAGATAAATCCATCGCTTTGCTGTTAAGCGACTTAATTTCAATATTGATTTTCTTATCGGACAGTTCGGCTGTTGCTTTGCCGTAGCCCGTCATAGATTGTATCATAATGTATAGTTTTATGCGACAAAGATAGCTATTCTCACTGATTATTTATTGCATTCACTGAGAATAATTTGAGCAATAGACAAATATCGCATGCACAACTTAGTATGCAATATTCACTAATTTTCTGAACAGATGCAAGCAAGCAGCCGGCAATTTAATCAATGAATCAGGAATGCAACGACAAACCATTCGGCAAACAACTTGTGTAATCGAAACAAATCACGTAAATTTGCCACAATAAAAATCAGAATAGAAGTTATGTCATGTATCTTGCATATTGAAACATCCACTTCGGCCTGCTCCGTAGCCGTGAGCGAGGACGGACAGAACGTTTTCAAAAAAGAAGACCTGAACGGGCCTTCACACGCCGTATCGCTGGGCGTATTCGTAGACGAAGCCCTGTCATTTGCCGACAGCCACGCCATGCCGCTGGATGCCGTTGCCGTAAGTTGCGGTCCCGGTTCGTACACAGGGCTACGCATCGGTGTGTCTATGGCAAAAGGTGTATGTTACGGGCGCAACCTGCCCCTCATCGGGCTTCCCACCCTGAAAGTGCAATGCGTTCCGGTACTGCTCTATCACGATGAGCTGCCGGAAGACGCCCTGTTGTGCCCCATGATTGATGCCCGCCGCATGGAAGTGTACGCCGCCGTTTACGACCGCGCACTGAAACCGGTACGCGACATTGCGGCAGACATTGTGGACGAAAACTCCTATCAGGAGTTTCTGGACAGGCAGCCCGTGTATTTCTTCGGCGACGGTGCAGCCAAGTGCAAGGAAAAGATTGTGCATCCCAACGCTCATTTCATCGACGGCATCCGTCCGCTGGCAAGCATGATGTTCCCGCTGGCAGAAAAAGCTATAGCCGAAAAAGATTTTAAAGACGTTGCCTACTTCGAACCGTTCTACTTGAAAGAATTCGTAGCAAGCCAACCGAAAAAACTTTTATAGCGATTAGTGGTTAGCGGTTAGTGATTAGTGATTAGCGATTAGCAATTAGCGGGCTGCGCAATTGGACCATATAGCATTAATCACTAATCATTAACCACTAACCGCTAATCACTAACCACTAATCACTAACCACTAATAACCAACCGCTAATAACCAACCGCTAATAACCAACCGCTAATTCTAAAGGATATGCAATATAATACTCAACAAAAGCGGATGCCTTTGCCCGAATACGGGCGCAGCATCCAGAATATGGTAGACCATGCACTTACAATCGAAGACCGCTCCGAGCGCCAGCGTTGTGCAAATACCATTATCAACATCATGGGAAACATGTTTCCCCACCTTCGCGACATACCCGATTTCAAGCATAAGCTGTGGGATCATCTTGCCATCATGGCGGACTTCAAGCTGGACATCGACTATCCATACGAAGTTATCCGCAAAGACAACCTGATAACCAAACCGGAAACCGTTCCTTATCCCAGCACCAAAATACGTTACCGCCACTACGGCCGTACCCTGGAAGTGCTGATTAAGAAAGCCATCGACTTTCCCGAAGGTGACGAGAAGCAGAACCTCGTTGCACTGATATGCAACCACATGAAGAAAGACTATATGTCCTGGAATAAAGATACTGTCGACGACCGCAAAATAGCGGACGACCTCGCAGAACTGTCCGGCGGCAAACTGCAGATGACCGACAGCCTTCTCCGCCTTATGGCCGAACGGATCGAACAGAATTATCGGCCGAAGATGAATAACCAGAACAACAGAAACAACAACAGAAATAATAAAAGAAAATACTAAAATAGCGGTTAGTGATTAGCGATTAACGGTTAATATCATAGGACATCACCACGCTACCCTAATCACTAACCGTTAATCGCTAATCACTAACTACTAACCACTATTTCATGGCTTCATTTGTAATAGAAGGCGGACACAGCCTTTCCGGAGACATTTATCCTCAAGGAGCGAAGAACGAGGTGCTGCAGATTATCTGCGCCACCCTGCTCACTGCCGAAGAGGTGACGGTGCACAACATACCGGACATCCTGGATGTGAACAACCTGATTCAGTTGATGCGGGATATGGGAGTGAACGTATCGAAAAAAGGCATCGATACATATAGCTTTCAAGCAGCCAATGTTGATTTTGCCTATCTGGAGAGCGATGAATTTCTGAAAAGGTGTTCCAGCCTGCGCGGTTCGGTCATGCTCGTAGGACCGATGGTGGCCCGCTTTGGCAAGGTTATGATTTCCAAACCGGGCGGAGACAAGATAGGCCGCCGCCGTTTGGACACCCATTTCATCGGCATACGGAATTTAGGTGCCGAATTCGTTTACAATGAAAGACGGGAAGTTTACGAAATATCCGCCCGGCAATTGCAAGGCAGCTATATGTTGCTGGACGAAGCATCTGTAACGGGCACTGCCAATATCGTAATGGCAGCAGTGTTGGCCAAAGGTAAAACAACCATCTACAATGCCGCCTGCGAGCCTTACATACAACAGCTATGCCGGATGCTGAACCGCATGGGTGCAAAGATAGAAGGTATCGCTTCCAATCTGCTCACCATCGAGGGAGTGGACGAACTGCACGGAACAGAGCATACCGTTCTTCCGGACATGATTGAAGTGGGAAGCTTCATCGGCATGGCAGCCATGACGAAAAGCGAGCTGACCATCAAGAACGTTTCGCACGAAAACTTAGGTATCATCCCCGACAGTTTCCGGCGTTTGGGCATCAAAATGGAACAACGGGGCGATGATATTTATGTGCCTGCCCAGGATACTTATCAGATAGAATCCTTCATTGACGGTTCTATCATGACAATAGCCGATGCGCCCTGGCCTGGACTGACGCCGGATTTGCTGAGCGTACTGCTGGTAGTTGCCACACAGGCGAAAGGCAGCGTGCTGATTCATCAGAAGATGTTTGAAAGCCGCCTCTTCTTCGTGGACAAACTGATAGACATGGGAGCGCAAATCATTCTGTGCGACCCGCACCGCGCCGTAGTAATCGGACATAACCACGGTTTCAAACTGCGTGGCGGCAATATGACGTCCCCGGATATCCGTGCCGGTATTGCTCTGCTGATAGCCGCCATGAGCGCCGACGGCATCAGCCGTTTTCATAACATCGAGCAGATAGACCGGGGGGAT
>OAVI01000643.1_pt1 | contig 10077 bp, 9 predicted proteins | sample 1476381 | NCBI WGS metagenome assembly OAVI01 (sample SAMEA2580083, study PRJEB22360) | human gut metagenome | biome: human gut; feature: human-associated habitat; material: faeces | place: Denmark | collected 2008/2010 | reverse complement strand
GATGGCGGCACCGATCGCCGTACCTTGCGTAGAGACCATCGACGGGTTGATAGAGGACAAGAACATCTTGGCGGAGATATAATCCGAGGTGATCGGCAACTGCGTGAAAGCGTCGCCGGCGAACACGATCAAACCTACCTTATCATTCGTAAAGCCGTCCGTCAATCGGGATAGCATCTGTTTGGCTTTATCCAAACGGTTGGGCGACACGTCCTCGGCCAACATGGAGTTGGATACGTCCAGACACACCATGATCTCTACTCCCTGACGCTTCACCGTCTCCAGTTTCGAGCCGAATTGAGGCCCCGCTATAATAAAGATAACCATGGTAATGGCTCCGAACAACAGCCAAAACTTCAGATGCTGGCGCTTGGTCGATACCTCGGGCATCAACTCGGCCAACAACGTAGGGTTACCGTATTTCTTTATCGCTTTCTTCTTCACGATCATGGCGTACACGTAGAACGCCACCAATGCGGGAAGGAGAAAAAGCAAATATAAAAAGTCCGGATGCGCAAATCGAAACATAAGCCTTTTATCTTTATGGTATATTTCTCAACAATGTATTTCTCAATAAGATCTCCACCAGCAACAAGGCGAACACCAGCAAGGCCCAGTTCTTATACTCCTCCTGCTTCTTGCTGTACTCCTGTACGCTGATCTTGGTCTTCTCCATCTGGTCGATCTCGGAATAGATCTCCTTCAGGCTGGCGTTGTCCGTAGCACGGAAATATTGCCCGCCCGTGGTAGAGGCGATCTGCTTCAACGTAGCCTCGTCGATCTCTACCGGTATATTCTGGTACTGCACGCCGAAAGCGGTCTGGAACGGATACGGCGCCATGCCTTTCGTTCCGACTCCGATCGTATAGACACGCACGCCGAACGTCTTGGCGATCTCGGCGGCGGTAACCGGAGCGATCTCGCCGGCGTTGTTCGAACCATCGGTCAGAAGGATGATCACCTTCGACTTAGCGTGGCTGTCCTTGATACGGCTCACGGCATTCGCCAAGCCCAACCCGATAGCCGTTCCGTCTTGGATCATACCGCTTTGGATATCCTTGAAGAGATTCAGCAAGACCGTATGATCGGTTGTCAACGGGCATTGCGTAAAGCTCTCGGCAGAAAAGACCACGAGACCGATGTTATCGTTCGGACGGCCGTTGATGAACGACGCGGCCACATCCTTCGCCGCCTCCAAGCGGTTCGGTTTCAAGTCTTGCGCCAGCATACTACCCGAGATATCCATCGCCAACATGATATCGATACCTTCCGTGGAAGAATTGGACCAACTATTCGTGGATTGTGGACGGGCCAAGATCACGATCAGCAGCGCTACCGCTACCATACGCAACACGAAAGGCACGTGACGCAAGTACACGATCCATGATGTCGCTCCCGGCGCCTCGAACGCCTCCGACGAGGAGACCTGCAAGCTGGCCTGACTCTTGCTCAGCTTGTAGACGTACCATCCGATCATCGGGATGAGCAACAACAATAAATATAAATAATTAGGATTCGCAAATACCATCTCTTAATCCTTTAAATTAGTTGTATCGTTCGTAGATTCAGGCTCTTGCATCTCCTCCACCTTCGTCTGGTTCACGAACAAATACGCGTTCATCATACTCAAATCATTCTCATCCGGCAGCGGGTTCATCTTGGCGAATTTCACGAAGTCGGCCAATTGCAGAATCTGCCTCAAGTTATCGTACACGCTCTGCGCCTCAGAGTTCTTGCGGATCAGCTCCAAGATCTCACCGGAAGTCATCTCCATGGCATTGATACCGAAACGTTCCTCGATATACTTACGCAGCGTATCCGTGATCAAGGTGTAATACTCCTTGCTTCGTCCTTGCTGCCAGAGTTTCTGTTGCTTGATCTCGTCCAGTTCCTTGATAGCCTGCTCGTGAGGCGGAAGTTTCGGCTCCTCTTTCTTGAATGGGATCAACGACTTCTTCGCACGGATCCGTTTCACGATATAGGCGATCACGCAAATCAAGAACAGGGCCAGCAAGATCCCGTAAATGATCGGATAATAATCGGCCCATACGAAAGGCGGCTTCCATACGGTCTTGATGTCGTTGAACTCCTCCGGCTTGTCCGCGTTCACGGGAATCGTGGAGACCTTCAAGGCGACTTGGTTGGAATATACGGTATCCACCCCGTCTATCACCTTCAACGGAGGTAATAGATAGAGTGACGAATCAAACGAGGTAATCAATACATCCTGCTTGATAACGAGCCGGTCGTTCTCGATCTCCGTGGAGTCCGCCTTGGAGAGATTCAACACCTCCACACCCGTCATCAAGGTATCGTTCGGGATCACGATCTGCACAGGGCGATCCTTATCCGCCGTTACCGTAAGGTGCAAGGTAGTCTGCTCTCCGATCAATATGGCGGCCGAGTCGATAGCGACATCGATCAACGGCCTTTGCGCATATGCCCTTCCCCCCGCGAGGGAAGCGGCGGCGACCAGAAACAGGATACTTTTCTTTATCAATTTCATCTGCTTGCTTTAATTACGTTTGTCAAAAAGAGCAATCAATGCTTTCACATAATCATCCTCGGTACGGACAGAGACGGAGTCTACACGGCATTTCTTGAACGTATCGCTCATCTTCGCCTGCCGTTTCTCCCACCATTCCTTATAGGCCGCACGCACACGGGCGGAGGAACTGTCTATCCATTGCTCCTTCCCGGTCTCGGCGTCCTTGATCTTCATAAGGCCTACGGCGGGAAGCTCGGTCTCACGACGGTCGTACACCTGAATGGCTACCATGTCATGCTTGCGGTTGGCCACCGTCAAGGCGTCCTTGAAACCCTCCTTGTCAATAAAATCGGAGATGAGGAAAGCCGTACAACGCTTCTTGATGGCGTTGGTCAAGTACTTCAACACTTGGCTGATATCCGTCCTCGTCTCCTCCGGATGGAAATCGATCAGCTCCCGGATGATATATAAGATATGTTTCTTTCCTTTCTGGGGCGGGATAAACTTCTCGATCTTGTCCGAGAAGAACACCACGCCGATCTTATCGTTGTTCTGTATCGCCGAGAAAGCCAAGGTAGCGGCGATCTCGGTGATCACCTCCTTCTTCATGACGTTGACGGAGCCAAAGTCACGGCTACCGGACACGTCGATCAGCAGCATCACCGTCAGCTCACGCTCCTCCTCGAACACCCTGACGTAGGGGCGGACGTAGCGGGCGGTCACGTTCCAGTCGATATCCCGGATATCATCGCCGTATTGATATTCCCTTACCTCGCTGAACGCCATACCACGGCCCTTGAAAGCCGAATGGTACTGGCCGGCGAAGATGTTACGGGAAAGACCACGGGTCTTTATCTCGATACGGCGGACCTTTTTTAATAATTCACTTGTCTCCATTTAAGGAACTTCTACTTTATTCAAGATCTCGCTGATTACCTCCGAACGTGACCAGTTGTTCGCCTCGGCCTCATAACTCAAGCCGATACGATGGCGCATCACGTCGTGGCATACCGCACGGATATCCTCCGGGATCACATAGCCCCTACGCTTGATGAAAGCGTACGCACGGGCGGCCAACGCCAAGTTGATAGACGCACGAGGGGAAGCGCCGAAAGAGATCATGCTCGCCAAGTTCGGCAAACCAGCCTCAGCCGGGAAACGGGTAGCGAAGACGATATCCACGATGTAACGCTCGATCTTCTCGTCCAAATAAACCTCACGAACCACGTTACGGGCGTCGAGGATCTCCTCTTTCGTCAAGATCGGCTTGATCTCCGGACGTTCTCCGGATATATTCTGGCGTATGATTAATTTCTCTTCCTCCTTCTTCGGGTAATTGATGATCACCTTCAACATGAAACGGTCTACCTGCGCCTCAGGTAACGGGTACGTACCCTCCTGCTCGATCGGGTTCTGGGTAGCCATTACCAAGAAAGGCTTCGGCAACTTGTAGGTATGCTCGCTGATCGTGACCTGACGCTCTTGCATGGCCTCCAACAAGGCACTCTGTACTTTCGCCGGGGCACGGTTGATCTCGTCCGCTAACACAAAATTAGCGAAGATCGGGCCTTGCTTTACCTGGAACTCTTCGCTTTTCTGACTGTAAATCATCGTACCGATCACATCGGCCGGAAGTAAGTCCGGGGTGAACTGGATTCGGCTGTATTTAGCGTCGATCAACGACGACAATGTTTTAATGGCAAGTGTCTTAGCCAAACCCGGCACACCTTCCAACAGGATATGTCCGTCCGAAAGCAAACCGATCAACAAAGATTCAACCAAATGCTTTTGTCCGACGATTACTTTGTCCATACCCATCGTAATCATGTTCACAAACGAGCTTTTACTTTCAATTCGCTCATTCAACTCACGAATGTCTACTGTCTGACTCATAAGATTTATTCTATTATATTGTTATTATATTGTCCCAATTTTACGTTGATTTTTTAGGATGCACAAAATTAGAAATGTTAAATTCGTATCCTTCACTTTTGCAGTTAAATAATACTAACCAACACTTCCTTGTTTTGTTTTATTTTACTTAAAAAAGGGGGATTTCTCTTACTCCCCGGCAAGTATCTCTGTTTGTAGGGCGGCGGCTTTCTCCCGCGACTCACGGCTCTTGGCATCGATGCCATACGATTCCGGAGCGGGTATCTCGATCACGGTACCGATCGGGACGTTGTTCGGGTCTTTTATAACAGCCTTATTATGTTGGTAAATATATACCCAGAATAATTTATTGCCATAATATTCCAAGGCGATCACGGTGAGGCGGTCGCCATGCTTGATCTTCACCTGCCCCAATGGTTTGGGCGCCGGTTCCACATAAGGCTCCGGTTCCGTATGCGGGGTCTTCTCCGCTACCGAGTCCGGATGAAGCATCCAAGCTGATTCTTGAACCGTGTCCTTGGCTTCCGTTACCACCTCCTCTCGGACAGGCGCCGGTTTCCAATTATTCCTTCCCAAATAGAAGAATACAGAGATTACGATTATCAAAAAGGCAACGATCATTAATACCCCCTTCTCCTCCGGTTTCTTAAGGGCTCGCTCTTCCGGTCTCTTTGGTATGGGAGATGGCTCCGCGGCCGGTTCGGGTTCCAATTCAGGTTCCGGTTCAGATACCGATGGCCGTTCCGGATCAAACGCTTGCTCTGGCTCAAGCAATGGTTCAGGTTCAGGTTCTAGTATCGGTTCGGGCTTCTCTTTGGACTGGGTATTTGCCAAAGGGATTTCCTTATCCGGCATCACCTCCTCCACGGACTCGTCTTCCGTTTCCTTCTCCTCCACGGACTCATCCATGTCCGAGAAATCCACGTTCTCGTTGATCTCTGTCGTCTCAAAGATAGAGAAAGGCTTGTTTACCTGTTCCCGCAGGTCTTTATCCGGCAGGAAAGAGAATTTATAATGTTCGGGGATCAAGAAACGTTCACCGGTATTCACGTGGATACTCTCCCGCTTCTCCACAGAGATAATCTTGAAAGTACCCAAGCCCTTTACTTTTACGATCTTATCCGTATAGACCCCTTCGGATACCACCGAGATAAAATCTCTCAAGAAACGCTCTACCTCTCCTCTGTCCTTGCCGGTACGCTCCGATAATAAACCGGCTAAATCTTGTATATTCAGCCGGTTATTCATGATCTCCCAATTCCTTTAAACGATTCTTCACGGTCGTTCCGGGTTTGAATACGGGAACTAATTTAGGGGGAACCAGATATCGCTTCCCGTTCGCGGGATTCACGGAAATACGTTCCGCCTTCTTTTTCACCTCGAACTGGCCGAAGCCTTGCAGATAGATCGTATCGTTATCCACTAATTTCGAACTTACGACGGAACTGAGCGCAGAAAGCATGTCGGATACCTCCTTCGAGGTCCAATCCATGCGATTCGCCAATTCCGTTATAAGTTCCTTGTTTTTCATATCTAATTCCATAACAGTTCGTGCTGCTATATTAGTTATTTTTTCGTTAACCGACAAATATATTGACAGTTTTTACATCAATTCAACACTTTACCATACAGATCAAACGCTTGTGCGTCAATCACCTTTACTTGGTAAAAGCTACCCGGACTCAAGGGAGTATCCTTGGAGATCAATATTTCCGGATCTACCTCGGGCGAGTCGTATTGCGTACGTCCCACGTAAAAATCCTCCTCCTCCCGGTCTACGATCACTCGGAAGGTCTGCCCTACTTTCGAGGCGTTCACGTCGGCGGAGATGCCTTCTTGCACACGCATCAAGTAATCCAGTCGGTCTTGCTTCACCTCCTGCGGGATCTCGTCTTTATAATGCTGATAAGCATAGGTACCCTCCTCATGGCTATAAGCGAAAGCGCCCATACGCTCGAAGCGGATATCTTTCACGAAGCGGATCAACTCCTCGAAATCCTGTTCCGTCTCGCCGGGATGACCCACCATCAAGGTGGTGCGTAGATGGATGCCCGGCACTTCCCGGCGCATACGCTCCAACAGCTCATAGGTCTCGGCCTTCGTGATATTGCGGCGCATCATCTTCAACATCGGGTCGCTGATATGCTGGAGGGCGATGTCCATATACTTGCAAACGTTATCACGCTCACGCATCACCGGCAACAGGTCATAGGGGAAATGAGACGGATACCCGTAATGCAAACGAATCCACTCCACGCCCGGGATGTCGGATACCCGCTCCACCAGTTCCGGCAAGGCCATTCGCTTATAGCGATCGAGGCCATAAAACGTAAGATCTTGGGCGATCATCTGGAATTCTTTCACGCCTTGCGCGACCAAGCCACGCACCTCGTCTACGATCTCGTCCATCGGACGGGATTGATAAGCCCCGGTTATGATCGGGATCGAACAGTAAGAACAAGTACGGTTGCATCCCTCCCCGATCTTCACGTAAGCGTAGTGCCTCGGGGTGGTGAGCACACGCTCGGTAGCCAGCTCTTGATGGTACGACTTGCCCAGATCGGAGATCAACTCCTTCCAATTGAATTTCCCGTAGAAACGATCTACCTCGGGAAGTTCCTTCTCCAGATCTTTCAAGAAACGCTCCGACAAGCACCCCATCACGAAGAGCTTCCCGATCCGTCCTTTCTGCTTTTGCTCGCCCAGCTCGAGGATCATATTGATCGATTCCTCTTGGGCGTCGCCGATGAAACCGCAGGTATTCACCACCACGATCTCGCCATTGATCTTATGGGGATCATGCTCTACCGTATAGCCATTGGCAACGAATTGGCGCATAAGTTGCTCCGAGTCCACTAGGTTTTTCGAACACCCCAGCGTAATAATATCTACTTTATTTTTTCTCATTCTCCAAATAACGAATTGACAAACTCACGTTTGCGGAATACTTGCAAATCCTCCATCCCCTCGCCGAGTCCGATATATTTCACGGGGATACGGAAATGGTCGGAGATACCGATCACGACACCCCCCTTGGCGGTACCGTCCAACTTGGTCACGGCCAAGGCGTTCACCTCGGTGGCGGCGGTAAATTGTTTCGCTTGCTCGAAAGCGTTCTGCCCGGTAGAGCCGTCCAATACCAACAATATCTCGTGGGGGGCGTCCGGGATCACCTTCTTCATCACGTTCTTGATCTTGGTAAGCTCGTTCATCAAGTTGATCTTGTTATGCAGACGTCCGGCAGTATCGATAATCACCACGTCGGCATCGTTCGCCTTGGCGGAGCTCAGCGTATCGAAAGCCACGGAAGCGGGGTCCGAGCCCATGTTCTGCTTCACGATAGGTACGCCTACCCGCTCGCTCCAGATCACTAGTTGCTCCACGGCGGCGGCACGGAACGTATCGGCGGCGCCCAGATAGACCTTCTTGCCGGCTTTCTTGAACTGGTAAGCCAGCTTACCGATCGTGGTCGTCTTACCCACCCCGTTCACGCCTACAACCATGATCACGTAGGGTTTCTTGCCCTCCGGAAGTGCGAATCCCTCGGCATCCTCCGTATTGTTCTCTGTCAGCAAGCTAGCGATCTCGTCACGCAGCAGGGTGGTCAATTCTTGGGTGGTGACATACTTGTCACGGGCCACACGCTTCTCGATACGGTCGATGATTTTCAACGTGGTATCTACACCGACATCCGAGGTAATCAGTACTTCCTCCAAATTATCCAACACATCGTCGTCCACCTTACTCTTACCGGCGATCGCCTTGGTAATCTTGGAAAAAACACTCTCCTTCGTCTTCGACAGACCTTTATCCAAGGTTTCCTTCTTGTCCTTACTGAAAAAGCTAAAAATACCCATATTTATTTTGTTTCTGTTTTTATTTACTTCAAATCACACTTATCAAGTAGTTTCCGGATCTCCTTAACGGACATAGACTCAATCTCGCTCTTATCATACATCGTCACAAGAAAAATTGTTCCTTCATCAACGCTGACAAGTACCGTAAAAGTTATCACCCGAGCTCCCCCTCTCTTGCCCTGTGATTTCGAGTGGATGGACATCCGGACCTTACGGAGGCCACCTCCCAAATCCGTTCCCGACAAAGGGTTCTCCAGCAGTTCGTCCCTCAACCTTAGGATATCTTCTTTCAACGACTTATATCGTTTCGCCAAATATTTCACCTCCTTAGCGAAGGGCGGTAATGCCTCAATCTTATAACTCATTCAATAGATCCTCCAATGGGCGAGAAGTTATTTTTCCCGCCTTCAAGTCTTTTACGCTCTGGAAAGCCTCTTCCAGCACCTCCCGCTCGCTTCGCTTGGCAGGCGAGAAGGTCTTCTCTTTTAAGTTCCGCAAGAGCGATAAAGCCTTACGCATAAGCTCCTCATTATCCAAGATACTCATGGCTTCCTCCATGTATGTATATTTCAACTCATTCGCTGTCATGGTCATATTCCTCCCTTTGCTTGTTTTTAATCCATCCTGTTCTTATAATCCTCATAGCCGAACGTACGGTACATCACCAGCTGGTTGTCCTTGTTCCAAAGGGCCAAGGAAGGGTGCGGTATGCCGTTGAACATATTCGTCTTCACGATCGTGTAGTGGATCATATCCTCGAAAATCAGCTTGTCGCCGATCGCCAAAGGCTTATCGAACGACCAATCTCCCATATAATCACCGCTCAAACAGCTATTTCCCCCGATCCGGTAGGTAGGTTTCCCCTCCACGGCATCCGTAGCGAAACGAATCGCCGGTTTGTAGGGCATCTCCAAGCAATCCGGCATATGGCAGGTGAACGAGGCGTCGATAATCGCCGTCTTGATACCGTGGTTCTCCACGATATCCACCACGGTTGTCAGCAAGAACCCGGTCTGCCAAGCGAAGGCGCTACCCGGCTCCATGATCAACTCCAAGTTCGGATATCTCTCCTTAAAGCCTTTCAGTAAAGCGATTAAATGCTCCACGTCGTAATCCTTACGGGTCATCAAATGACCACCTCCCATATTCAGCCACTTGACGTGAGGCAGGAAACGGCCAAAACGCCTCTCCACCTCGGCCAGCGTCCGCTCCAGATCATAGGAAGTGGACTCGCACAAGGTATGGAAGTGCAGCCCCTCGATACCCTCCGGCAACGTGTCTCCCAGCAAGTCGCCGGTCACCCCCATCCGGGAACCCGGGGCACAAGGATTATACAAGTCCGTCTCCACGTCCGAGTATTCCGGATTGATCCGCAATCCACAAGACACCCGGTTACCATCCGCTCGCACCATCGGGTAAAAACGATGGAACTGAGAGAGCGAGTTGAACGTAACGTGACTACTGTATCTCAAGATCAACGGGAAATCAGCCTCCGTATAAGCCGGGGAATAGGTATGCGCCGGACTTCCCATTTCCTCGAAGGCCAACTGGGCCTCAAATTTAGAACTTGCTGTCGAAAAAGGAATGTACTCACGTACGATCGGGAACGCTTTCCATAAAGCGAAAGCCTTAAAAGCCAATATGATATTCACTCCCGCACGTTCTTTTACGCTCTTGATCAAGGACAGGTTGTTTCTCAGTAATTTCTCCTCCATCACATAGCAAGGCGAGGGTATCTTGTTGATGTCTATCATGCTGTATCTCAATATTTCATATTAACATGCAAATATAAGAAAAACATTCTGATATTACAACTATTATCGGGGTAATTCATTGAAT
>OAVI01000639.1_pt1 | contig 10139 bp, 4 predicted proteins | sample 1476381 | NCBI WGS metagenome assembly OAVI01 (sample SAMEA2580083, study PRJEB22360) | human gut metagenome | biome: human gut; feature: human-associated habitat; material: faeces | place: Denmark | collected 2008/2010 | reverse complement strand
CGCTGGAATGTCGGATACGCAGATCCAGCAGGAATTAGCCAAGCGTATGAAACAAGAAGGGGGATCAGTCGGATCTCAAGCTACCGCTACCGATGCGAAGGTTAGCGACCGGGTAATGCCGGTAATCGATGAAGGACAATCCTTAGAAGCCCAACGTAGAAATAATCTTCCTGCTTCAGCCATGGAGAATACCGTATTCGGGCATGAAATCTTCTCAAACAAGAACTTATCTTTTGCCCCAGATTTAAACATCCCTACACCTAAGGATTATGTGCTTTCCGCTGGTGATGAGTTATTGATTAATGTATGGGGAGATTCCGAGCTAAACTTGAAATTAAAGATCTCTCCGGATGGTACGATCCTTGTACCAAATTTAGGTCCGGTGTCGGTCAGTGGATTGACGATCGCTGGCGCTGAGACTCGTCTGCGTCAGGAGTTGAGCCAGATTATGTCTACGCTGTCTGGTTCGGGAGAGGGGAATACCTTTGTTTCCGTCAGTTTGAGCCAGATTCGTAGCATGAAGGTGAATATTGTCGGCGAGGTAGTCGCTCCCGGTACGTATACATTACCTTCATTCGCCACATTATTTAATGCGTTGTATGCCGCCGGTGGTGTGAATAAGATCGGTTCTTTGCGTAGCATCAAGGTATATCGCAATAGCAAGGAAATCGCTAATCTCGACGTATATGATTATTTATTGAACGGAAAGTACACAACGAATGTTCGTTTGGAAGAGAACGATATGATTATGGTAGGCCCGTACGACCAGTTAGCGGTGGTTCGAGGTAAGGTGAAACGTAATCGTATTTTCGAGTTGCGCAAGGGTGAGACCTTGAAGCAATTGCTGGATATGGCCGGCGGATTTACCGGCGACGCTTATACGAAGGACGTACAAGTGAAGCGTAAATCAGATAGTCGTTACCAGATCTCTACGGTTTCGGAAGATAAGTTCGCTTCTTTCGTGATGCAGGATGGCGATTCTTTGCTGGTAGATTCCGTTATTCCTTTTTATGAGAATCGTTTGATCGTGACGGGAGCAGTATGGCGTCCGGGAGAATATGAGTTAAGTCCGTCGGTTCATACGGTAAAGCAATTGGTAAAACAGGCCGCGGGTCTTAAAGGAGACGAGTTCGCCGGCCGTGCCTTGATTACCCGTTTGAATCCGGATTTCACGACTACGATGATCGCCGTGGATATTCGTGGTATCTTGAACGGTACCGCTCCAGATGTGGAGTTGCAAGCGGAAGACCAATTAAGCATTCCTTCCCTATTCGATTTGCGCGAACCTTATACGATCAAGGTTGGCGGAGCCGTGAATTATCCGGATACGGTGCTTCCGTATCGTCATAATTTGACAATAGAAGACGCTATCATGATGGCAGGTGGTTTAAGAGAGTCGGCTTCTTCTATTAATGTAGAGGTAGCCCGTCGTGTGAAGGATCCTAGTTCCAATCAGAATGTCAACCGGATCGCTGATGTATATAACTTCTCGTTGAGTGAGGACTTCAAGTTGAATGCGGGAGATACGATCTTCACATTGGAGCCGTTCGATGAGGTTTATGTTCGTTTCTCCCCGGGGTATCATGAGCAACAGGTCGTGAAGGTGAACGGCGAGATCACTTTTGCCGGTAGCTATGTATTGGCTACGAAGAACGCTCGCTTGAGTGATATTATCGCGAAAGCGGGAGGAGTTACCCCAGAGTCTTATGTAAAAGGTGCTAGCTTGAAACGTCAGTTGACAGAAGATGAATTGAAACGCATGGAGACCCTTCTGGCTTTAAGTGAGGCGAATAAGCAAAGCCGGGATTCCATCGGTGTAGCGTTGATGAATGTGAAGGACTATTCCGTAGGTATTGATTTAGAGAAAGCGTTGGCAAATCCGGGTAGTATCGATGACGTTGTGCTTCGTGACGGCGATGAGCTTTATATCCCGCAGATGCAAAGTACGGTGAAGATGAGCGGAGCCGTGACTTACCCAAACAGCGTGACTTACACGAAAGGTATGTCGGTTATGGATTGCTTGTCTCAAGCCGGTGGTTATAATGATATCGCACGTAAGTATCCGATCGTAATATATATGAATGGTAAGGTCGCTACGACGAAGCGTACCGCTATCTTTTTCAAGCGTTATCCGAAAGTGGAGCCGGGCTGTGAGATCGTAGTTCCGACGAAGACGCAACGTGAGCGCCGAAGCTTGGCTGAGATCATGAGTATCAGTAGCTCCGCTACCTCTATGGCCGCGATGATTACCTCTATTGTTAACATGATTAAAAACTAATCAGGCATGGATACGATAAACGAGATAAAAAGACAAGAGTTACCTGAGGAGCAGGAGATCGATTTAATCGAACTGGCGCAAAAACTGTGGAAAGAGCGTAAGTTCTTATTGAAAGGCTGTGGTATTGCGGTGGTAGTAGGTTTGATTGTAGCTTTCAGTATTCCCAAGGAATATACAACTACGGTGAAATTGGCACCAGAGACACAGGATGCGGCAAAAAAATCTAGTCTTGGCGGTTTGGCTGCTATGGCTGGGATTAATCGGAATGCCGCTGCCGGTGCGGACGCGATCTCTCCGGATTTGTATCCGGATGTGGTGCAGAGTACCCCGTTTCTGTTGGAATTGTTTCCGGTAGAGGTTACCGATAAGGAAAAGGAGTTAAGCACTACATTGTATGATTATATGAGTGAACATCAACGTAAGGCTTGGTGGGGATATATTGTCTCCGCTCCATTCAAGGCGTTGGGTGCGGTAATGAGTTTAATCTCCGGTGACGAGGAAGAGTCTGAGGGCTTGAATCCTTACCATTTGACAAAGGATCAAGAAGAGGTGGTGAAGGCCTTGCAGGAGCGGGTTTCTGTTTCCGTGGACAAGAAGACCTTGGTTATCACGGCTTCCGTACAGATGCAGGACCCGGTTATTTCCGCTCAGATGACAAAGGTCGTTTTGGAAAACCTCCAGAATTATATTACGAATTATCGTACGCAGAAAGTAAAGCAAGATTTGGAATTTACCCAGAAGGTATTTGGCGAGTCACGTGACGCTTATTATAAAGCGCAACGTGCGTACGCTGCTTTCGAGGATGCCAACCGTAATATTATCTCTTCCAGCTACCGTACGGAGCAGGAGCGTTTGAAGAATGAGATGACTCTTACGTTTAATGTTTACAATACGTTGGCGCAGAAGTTGGAGCAAGATAAACTGCGTGTACAGGAAGAAACCCCGGTGTATACAGTAATTGAGCCGGCTACCGTACCTTTGAAAGCATCTTCTCCGAAGAAGGCGCTTATCTTGGTCGGTTTTGTCTTCCTCGCTTTATTCGGATGTATCGGATATTTATTCGTAAAAGATATGTTTGTGGCAGCTTTCAAGAAAGAAGAGACTGAAGCTTAATTCCCGCAAACCGTAAAATATGCCACGGCCTCGTCATGACTGACTTGTGCCGTGGTTTTTATTTGTGGGAATAGCCGATTGATCCGAGTAGTTATCGTATCGCATAAGTTGGGGTAAAAGTTCTCCAAGGTTTCCTCATAGGGTTGCTCATTGAAGCAGCAAAGGCTTCCTTCATTATAGAATAAATCCATTGCCAACCATTGATTTTTCATTTTCCACTCCGTCGAGTCATTCATTTGAACCTGTAAATCTAAAGAGGCGCTTTGGATGAAGAGATTCATCGCGCCACTCTTGCCTTTTTTACTAATTAGATCAGCTAATTCCGGAATGATCTGTGCGGGGTACATCTGTTGCTTTTTCGCTGTCTCTACCAATAATTTTCGATTGTAGGACACCACGAATATACCCTCGTGGTAGTAACAACCTAGAAAATGCTTATCAACATCCGGATAGTATCTAACAGGAACGGAAGCTTCCTCTCGTTGCTGGGCAGGAAAAGTGAAAGAAGCGTCCAGTTGCTTGAAAATACGCTCTGCCGTATGACTATCCATAGGGGCGTACAAGATATCCCCTTGTGGATAATAAGCGATCAAGAAAGACGATAAATCCGGATTTTGCTGTATTAAAGAGAGGAAAATAGCGGGCGTATGATCCGAGAACGCCTTGCGTATATTCTCCATGGGTAGTATCATCTTCTCGAATACAGGAGGACGATTGATGGCAAAAATTGCCGTGGGGCTTGGAACGACCAAACTATAGGGATCTACCGTAGCGACAAATTGCTCGTCGTTCATATGCTTGTAAAAGTACCTCACGCATACGATCGTACCCAGAAACAAGACAAAAAATGCCGTTATGTCTTTCTTGCTGATCCTCATGTTTGCTTTAGGAAGTGTTTACACCAAGGCTTTAATCCGCATTCCTCACATTTCGGTTTCCGGGCGAGGCAAACATATCTTCCATGCAATATCAACCAGTGATGGGCGATGGGGATCAGTTCTTCCGGAATGTTCTTCACTAGCTCCTTTTCCGTTTCCAAAGGTGTCTTGCTATTATTGGTCAAGCCGATCCGGTTGGAGACACGGAATACGTGCGTATCTACCGCCATGGCCGGCTTGTCATATACAACGGATGCGATTACGTTCGCAGTTTTTCTTCCTACACCCGGAAGTTTCTGTAGCTCATCAATATCGGAGGGAACCACGCCTTTGAAATCCTCTATCAGCATTTTCGCCATACCTACCAGATGTTTAGCCTTATTGTTCGGGTAAGATACGCTTCGTATGTATTCAAAGACAACTTCCGGTGTGCTAGCCGCCATTACCTCGGGAGTCGGGAAAGCCTCGAACAGGGCAGGTGTGATCATATTCACTCGCTTATCCGTGCATTGTGCGGATAGGATTACCGCTATCAATAGTTGATAGGGGTCGTCATAATGTAGTTCAGTCTCGGCTACCGGTACGTTTTCCTTAAACCAGTTTAATACGCCTTTATACCTTTCTTCTTTTCGCATTGCTTTTTCGGTTTCTGTTTTTCGCATCCTAAAGGTATAACTTTTAATAGGAATATACAAGCGGAGATGTGCCAAAAATAAGATACACCCGAATTGTACGAATAAATAAAAAAGTACCGATCTCCTTCTTCCATCTAAGAGAGAAAGAAATCGGTACTTTTTTATTTATTATTCCCTAACGATCTGGTGGATATGTATAGATTCTTTTCCTATTGTGGTGATTTCTAAAGAAGAGAAATCCTCGAACATGGTTTTATTTAATTTGATGTAGCCTACGTTTCCTTGATAGACGATGTTTTTCTCGCCATCTTGGGAGAGGCCGGTGATGGATACCAGATTCTCGTTACTTCCGGAGAGGAAGAAAGATACGGCGTTGATATCATCACATTTTATATGAATCATTTCTCCCGGGTTCAAGTTCTTATACGTATCTAGGTTCATATCGTACATCATAAGAGCCTCATTGATTTGCGGGTCTTGTTTGGTTGTCGCCGTGAATCCTAGTACGTATAGCTCCATTTGCTGATCCGAGTTATTTCGCATACGGATATAACGGGCTTTCGGGTCGATGGTGCGGATCGTATCTTTAGCGTTTTCCGTGGAGACATGAGGGATTAGGCTCCAGCTCTTTCCGTCGGCGGACCACTCGAATACCCGTCCGGGTTGGTTGCTTTTCGGAAGATTGAAACAGAAGGATTCCGCTTCTTTCTGGATTTCCCAGCCGATACCCAGATATTGGTTAGGTTGTACCTTGACTACCTCGAATAGGGGAACGTAACCGACCGTATTGTCACCCTCGGCACAAGGCTGGCTCTTTAATTGGTCGATATTCGTGAATATGGAAGGGATGCTAACCTTCACCTCGTCCGGGGCGATACCGTCCGTAGATAGCAGGTTACGACCTGTCTGGCGGTATAAGTCTACGATGAAAGGGTGTAAGACTTTCGATCCGACTTTCACGCCTTTAGGCTGCGCCTTCTGGTTCAGCGTGCGGTTTATCAGTTTCATGCTATCTAGCAAAGCGGATGTTTCCAGATAGCGTTGCCACGTATAAGACCGGTCTTTCTCATACCAAGCGTGCGCCATATGCAGAGCGCTTGTTCCGGCTTTTCCTAAGAACTCGAATTGGATAAGCCATGGATTGATTTGCTCGATCAGGCGTTTATTGGGACTTTGGCTGTAGATCATGCTTGGGGAAGCCGTGATTTGAGCGAATAAGGTTCCCAGAAGATTTGCGCTTTGCTCCGGGAACGTGTTTTTCTTATATCCGGTAAGGAATGTCTGGATAGGAGCCACATAGTTAGCAGACTCTTCCCGGCGGTATTGATGTCCGTTCGGACCCGGATCGCAGTTATGCTCGCAGAAAATGCGGAAAGCCATGGAGGCCTCCGGCATAATAAAGTCGCAAGCGTCTTTCCATGCCTGTGTAGGATCGTAATTCTTGATATTCCAAGTGTACATTCCAACGCCGAATATAGCGACCTTGGAAGCCTCGGCATATTCCATAGGATTGGATACGAATCCGGTCATGGTGCCGGCGGCTTGCGTATCTAGGCCGTAGGCGGCTCCCATCAACAAATGATCTTGGCAATAATCGCTTACGGGGAAGTTCCACCAGATATAGGCGGGACGACGGATACGGTTGTTTACCCATTCGACGCCTTCTTTCGTGATATCGGCTACGACACGGTCTCCGGTCCACATGATTTGGATGGCGGGATCGAGTTGGGTACCGAGGATATCCAGATAATCGGTCTTAGCCCATGAGCGGTTGTATTCGGTAGGGCACATGATTAGGGGCTGCACGTCATTTTTCTTGGTAATAAACTCCTTATGGATGTAATTCAATAAGCCGGCTTGCTTTTCCGGGCGGGCTCCCTCTCCGGATATATCATCGAAGAAAACGGCGAAAGAGCGTACGCCCAAATCGTACATTTTCTCGAATTTGGAAAGGATGTTCATGCTATCTGTCAGGTTCCATAGAATGTCTTGTCCCGGGTGGATGGCCCAAACGAAGTTCACCTTGTTATGGGCGGCCTCTTTCGCTAGTTCCTTGATATGCTCGGCTTCCTCGGCGGGATAAGGTTTGCGCCAGTTGGGGGAGCTGTGATAAGGATCATCTTTCGGACCATAGATATAGGTGTTCAGCTTGATCCTTCCGTAAAAGCGGATTTGCTCGATACGGTCGGCGTGGCTCCAAGGCTGTCCGTAGAATCCTTCCACGGTACCCCGGAATAATACGTCCGGATAGTCTTTGATCGAGCAGAGAGGCAGGATCTTTTTACCCTCGTCATATTTAGCTAATTGCTTGAGGGTTTGGGCGGCGTAAAACAAGGAATTATCGTCTACGATCCCGATCGTGATACCTTTTTTAGTGATTGCTAGTGTGTAGGCCCCCGATCGTTGCATCTCTGGGGCTTTGTCTTTTAGCTTCTTGATCTCTAAAGGGAGGGATTTGCCGGATTTAGCGAAAGGTAACGCTTCTTTAAGTAGTCTGACTGCGTCTGCGTCCGGATCATTTATGCCTCGTAGGGCGTATCCATGGGGCGGTGCGTATGTCTGGCTGGAAATAGTCACCTCTTGGGGCTCGGGGAAAATTCCAAGGGATAGCTTTTGGCTATACGTTAGGCTGCAAACGCCTAGAAGGAGCATGGTGACGAGTAAATACTTTAGTGTTTTCATATGCGATATGATTTAATGTTAACGTTCGTAAATGTAGGGAATAATTAGACACGAAGCACACGGAGGGCACGGATTTGTTCCGTGTGCTCCGTGTTTTAGATCTTATAGGGAGAATAGCAATACCCGGTTATCCGGATTTGTCCATTCATGGATCAAGCTACGCACGTCGCTATATTCGGCGGGAGTGAACTGTTGCTTGTCCAACTCGATCGTACGTACTACCTCGATCGTATTTCCTCTTGGTGTGATCGTGCGGGTTACTTTACCAAAAGGCTTGCTTATCACTTGCTCTTTTGTGGAGGTCTGCAACTTCATGCCCTCGGCGGGAGTAACCGTGTAGGTTACCTCTTCCTTGATCAGGGAGGGGAGTTCGAATAAGTTGGAACGCTTGCTGTTCAAAGCGCTCATGCCCCAGCTATCGATACCGCCTGTTATAGCCGGAAGGGTACAGATGGCGAATCCGTTTTGTGCTTCGTTCTTGGAGACGCTGACGGCTTTATTCTCCTTGATGATCGTAGGCTCTGCCTGTAGGGCGATCGACGTGCCGTTCAACGTGAGTACCTGATCTAACTCATCCCGGGCTGTTAATGCGGAAGGGGTAAGGCTGACCGCCGAAAGGTATTTGTCTTTCCCTGCGACAGTCGCTTTTACGGCAAGATTCTTGATCGTGCTTAATCCACAAGCGTCTATATCCAGATTCCCGGGATATACGGCGACTACTTCCGATTGAATGCCGACGGCGTTCAATAAGACGTTCAGAAGCTGGGTCTTCTCGGCTAATGTACCGTAAGCGCTGCGAAGGGCCGTATCGACATCGCGGATGGAATAACCCGTACAAGCGAGGGGGATGGCGCAATATCCCATGTTGTTGACTACATGGTTCCGGATGGCGTTCGCCTTCTCTTCGTCGCTAGTAGCCTTTTCCGTGATATAAGAGCCGAACGTTTTGCTCTCGTAGTTTCCGGAAGTGTTAAAACGCTTATTTAGCGTAGATAATGCCTCCTTGTTGGAACTATAGCTTGAAGCGATTAGGCGGGGAATCCCGTCTTGGTTTTGAGGAAGGAAAGCTTCCCGGGAAGAGGCCGGCAGGTTACGTAAAGTCCAGCTTACCTCTTTAGCGCCGTTTCGGGTGGCTTGGGATGCTTTCGCGTCGCTACCCAATAATTGCCAAGCGAGCGGACTGTTTTCCGGTACAGAGATAGAGACCTTGCATTCCTTCACGGGAGAAGTCTCTTGTAGTCGCTCGTTGATATCCAGAGCCGGATAGTAGCCCGGTTTTGTGATAATAGAGTAATCCAAGTAAATCGTGGCCCCAAGTTCTAGGCCAGTGTGTACCACGACCATTTCCTTAAGTTGGTTATAGGCCGGAGCATCGGCGGCGAAACGGGGTAGGACCTCTACAAAGGCGTTATCGGGTGTCTTTACGATCGTACCGTCTTTCTGCCTCGTATAGGATGAGTGGATCTTCAGTGTTTGGAAATCGGGATTGTAGACGATAAAACTCTCGCCATACGTGCTATTCATCGCAGTGTGCGTGAAGAGCGTCAATTCCATGGAGGATCGATATTCTTGGCTACCGTCGGCATGCAAGGTCCAAGCTTTTGATCCCTCCCCGTACTCAGCCTCCGATGCGGCGAATGAAGTAACCGTCATCGCTAACAAGCCTAGGAGAAGAATCAGTTTATAGGTTATCTTAATCATTGTCTTTCTGTTTTTATTTCTTGATAATCAAATAGTCACCATAACTCTTATAAGCGTTCACGGCGGAACGGAAACCTTTCCAGTCGGCTGCGTCGTAGACACGCTTCTTCAACGCTAGCTTCTGGCGCAAGACGATGTTCTGATTGCCTTCCTGCGAAAGGGAACCTTCGAAATCGGCCGCATTGCTTTGCAGGGCGTCATTCTTCGGGGCGTTCAAGAGGGTATAGCCCTTGGGGAGGCGGATGGTCTCATCTTGTTCTACCAAACGGGAGCAAGCATCCTTGAATCCATACGCACGGTTTTCCGGTTTCGTATCGATACGCAAGAAACTCTTCACTTGATTGTAGAGGTTATTCATGACTAGCGGTTTGATAAGCATCTGGTCTCCGGCGATAATCGCGTAATCGGGGATCTCATAAGAGAACGTGATCTTGATAGGGGCCGCTTGATAGTTCTTCGGGTCCTTACCGTAATCTACACGAAGCAGTTTGGCGTTGGGGGATACGGCCAGCAATTGCTTCTCCATCGTGTTCTGCCAGTCGGATTGCCATCCGGTGGTGAAGATGCGGCGGATATTGCTGTCGGACTGTCCCTCGGCGGTGATCGTGAATTGTCCGCGGAGCGTGCCTTTCTCGTCTAGGCGGTTGTCGGCGTGGATGCGGACGTAGTGGTTCTCCGGGGCGGAGACAGGGGTTAAGCGGAGGTCGGAGCCTTCGGGCACACCCGGGAGGTAGTTCTGCTGTTGCTCGGCGCTACTCCATAATTCCCGGCAGAAAGGAACCCAAGTCGGGTCGAGAGGCATATACGTACCGCTCGCCAGTTTTACCACCGCCACGCAATGGTTGAAATGGT
>OAVI01000638.1_pt1 | contig 10140 bp, 10 predicted proteins | sample 1476381 | NCBI WGS metagenome assembly OAVI01 (sample SAMEA2580083, study PRJEB22360) | human gut metagenome | biome: human gut; feature: human-associated habitat; material: faeces | place: Denmark | collected 2008/2010 | reverse complement strand
AAAATAGATATGAGAAACTGTATTTCGATTTTGTGTGATGAAGGAATATTCGGAGACGGGGCAGGCTGCGAGATCATGGAGGGGAAGAATGGAATATAAACAGATATTGAATATTGCGGTTCTTGCAGGAGAAATCATGCTCAGAAGTGGAGCGGAGACCTATCGTGTGGAGGATACCATGAAGCATATTCTCAACACCGCGAGAACAGAAGTGGCAGAGGCATTTGTTATGATGACAGGGATTGTTGCTACTTTGGATAATCCGGACATGGAAATGCTCACCGCTATGCGCAGAGTTCATGACCGCGGGACGAATATGCATCGTATTGTGCAGGTAAATGAAATATCCAGAAGATACTGCAGGGGAGAGATGACAGTTGAGGAAACATATAAAGAGTTGAAACAGATCAAGGGAAAACAGTATTCAGTGGCGGTATATAATCTGGCGACGATTCTGGTTCCGGTCGGGTTTGCTCCTCTTTTTGGAGGGGGAGTGAAAGAGACTCTGGTCTCTGCGGCAGTAGGATGTATCCTGGCATTTTTGATTACACTGGGCAAAAAAATCCAGATGAGCAGCTTTATTTTGAATGCAATCTGTGCATTCGGGGTAGCAGTGACAGCTGCCTGTGTGAATAGGGTTACATCCGGCTGGAATCTGGATATCGTGATCATCAGTTCTCTGATGCCCCTGGTGCCAGGTGTAGCGATCACCAATGCGATCCGGGATACGCTGCGGGGGGATTATATTTCCGGAGGTGCCAGGATACTGGAGGCATTTTTGACAGCAGCTGCAATCGGGCTTGGAGCAGGTACCGGGATGATTTTTGTAGGAGGTATCGTATGAGTGTGTTGATGGGAGTGGTGGGAAGTTTTGTTGCGATCATTGCGTTTTCTGTACTTTTGGAGACACCCGGAAAATATCTGTGGCAGACGGGTGTGGTCGGAGCAATAGGAGGCGGTGTTTATCTGCTTTGTACACACCGTGGAGTGGATGTGGTGCCGGCTTCTTTCTTTTCTGCGCTGGCAATTGCGTTTATGGCACATCTTTTTGCAAGGATTTTCAAAGCGCCGGTGACGGTGTTTCTGATTGCAGGAATCCTGCCGACCGTGCCGGGGGCCGGAATGTACAGAATTGCCTATTCTATCGTTGCCAATGACAGGGCAGGATGTGCCTATTATCTGCTGCAGACACTGGAGATTGCGGGGATGATTGCACTGGCAATTTTTATTGTGGATGCCATTTTCCGGGTTCACATCCCCTTGTCAAGGCGGAATAGTTAAGATATAATAGAAAAGATGACGTAAATAGAAAATGGAGAAGATAAAGATGAGTAAAGTAAGAACAAGATTTGCACCAAGTCCGACAGGACGGATGCATGTAGGAAATCTGCGTACAGCATTATATGCATATTTGATCGCAAAACACGAGGGTGGAGACTTTATCCTCAGAATTGAAGATACAGACCAGGAGAGATTCATGGAAGGAGCACTGGACATCATTTACCGTACTCTGGAAAAGACAGGTCTCATTCACGATGAAGGACCGGACAAGGATGGTGGATATGGTCCGTATGTGCAGAGCGAGAGAAATGCTTCCGGAGTGTATTTGAAGTATGCAAAGCAGCTGGTAGAGCAGGGCGACGCGTATTACTGCTTCTGTGATAAAGCACGCCTGGATTCCCTGAAGACTTCTGTTTCTGAAGACGGAACAGATATCGTTGTGTATGACAAGCACTGTCTGGGGCTGAGCAAAGAAGAGGTAGAGGCCAATCTGGCAGCAGGAAAACCTTGGGTGATCCGTCTGAACGTACCGAATGAGGGAACAACCACATTCCACGATGAGATTTACGGAGATATCACGGTTCCGAATGCAGAACTGGATGATATGATCCTGATCAAATCCGATGGATTCCCGACTTACAATTTTGCGAACGTGATCGATGACCATCTGATGGGAATCACACACGTTGTCCGCGGAAATGAATATCTTTCCTCTGCACCGAAATACAACCGTCTGTATGAGGCATTTGGATGGGAGATTCCGGTTTATGTACACTGTCCGTTGATCACGGATGAGAACCATAAAAAACTAAGTAAACGCTGCGGACATTCTTCCTATGAAGATCTGATCGAGCAGGGATTCCTTTCAGAAGCAGTGGTCAACTATGTGGCACTTCTTGGATGGAGCCCGTCGGACAACCGCGAGATCTTTTCGCTGGAGGATCTGGTAGAGGCATTTGATTACCGCCATATGAGCAAGTCACCGGCTGTATTCGATCCGGTAAAACTCAAATGGATGAACGGGGAATACATGAAAGCCATGGAGGAAGACAAGTTCTATGAGATGGCAGAGCCGTATCTGAAAGAAGTCATCACAAAAGACTATGATCTGAAAAAGATTGCGAAGATGGTGAAGACCAGAATTGAAATCTTCCCGGATATTAAAGATCAGATCGATTTCTTTGAAGAGCTGCCTGAGTATGACACTGCTATGTATACACACAAGAAGATGAAGACAAATGCAGAGAATTCTCTGGAAGTTTTAAACGATGTCCTTCCGATCCTGGAAGCACAGGAAGATTACAGCAATGACGCGTTGTTTGAAACATTAAAAGGATATGTAACAGAAAAAGGAGTGAAGATCGGATTTGTAATGTGGCCGATCCGAACAGCGGTATCCGGAAAACAGAACACACCGGGCGGTGCGACAGAACTGATGGAAGTTCTCGGAAAGGAAGAATCCTTAAAGAGAATCCGTGCCGGTATCGCATTACTCCAGGCAAATTAGAAAGAGGTATTTATGAGTTTTAATCAGGCTCAGCAGGAGGCGGTCTCTCACAATGAGGGACCGTGTCTTGTTCTTGCGGGACCGGGTTCCGGAAAGACGCTCACGATCGTGGGCAGGATCCAGAAGCTGATCCAGACGTATCATGTAAGTCCGGAAGAGATTCTGGTCATCACATTTACCAAATATGCAGCAGTGGAGATGAAGAACCGCTTTTTTTCAGCGATGAAGGGGACTCGCCCTGCTGTCACCTTCGGAACATTTCATGGAATTTATTATGGGATTTTAAAGTGGGCATATCGGTTCGGACCGGAGAATATTCTGTCAGAGGAAGAAAAACGGCAGATGCTGCTTCAGATCGTCAACAGAAAAGAGATTGATGAATTTGAAGAGGAAGATTTCCTGAAAGAAATTATTTCTGAGATCGGGATCGTGAAAAACAACGGGCTGAAGATTGAAGAATATGAGACGACGATCTGCGGGAAGGAAACTTTCCGGGAGATATACAGAGAATACGAAAGAAAACGGAACGAAGAGCGGAAAATTGATTTTGATGATATGCTGCTGCTGTGCAGAGACCTGTTCATAAAACGGCCGGATATTCTGAAAAAATGGCAGGAGAAGTTTCGCTATATTCTGATCGATGAATTTCAGGATATCAATCAGGTGCAGTATGATGTCATCCGGATGCTTGCGGCGCCTGAAAACAATCTGTTTGTGGTAGGAGATGATGACCAGTCGATCTATGGATTTCGCGGAGCGGATTCCAGACTGATGTTTCAGTTTCAGAAGGACTTTCCAGATGCAAAACAGCTTCTCCTGGATGTAAACTACCGGTCTTCGAAAAATATTGTCAAAAATTCTCTGAAAGTGATCGCAAACAACGAGGTACGGTTTGACAAAAAAATCCGGGCATGGAAAGAAAGTGGGGAGACACTGCATGTACAGGAAGTGAAAGATCCGGTGGAGGAAGCTTCTTATGTGGTGGAACAGATCAAAAAACAGATGGAAACAGGAATTTTGGCAGAGGAAATCGCAGTACTCTTTCGTGTTCACACAGATGCGAGGGCGGTTGTGGAAGCTCTGATCGATGAAAAGATTCCATTCCAGATGCGGGAACATCTGCCGAATCTGTACAATCATTTTATTGCAAAAGATATTATGGCATATTTCAGGCTGGCAATGGGGCAGCGTGAGCGCAAAGATTTCCTGCAGGTCATGAATCGTCCGAAACGGTATCTGGGAAGAGACTGCCTCCCGGGAAGAGTGGTTTCTTTTGAGGAGATGCGGAAATTCTATTGTGATAAAGAGTGGATGCAGGACCGGATCGACCAGTTTGAATGGGATTTGAAAATGCTTGCGAAAATGGCTCCATATGCGGCAATCCAGTATTTGAAGAAAAAAATCGGATATGACGAATTTCTGCGGGAATATGCGACTACGAAAAACATGAAAGCTGCGGATTTAAGAGAAGTACTCTCTGAGATTGAAGAGGCGGCAAAGCCGTTTCAGACGATGGAAGAGTGGTTTGTCCATGTGGAAGAATATACGGAAGCACTGAAAAAGAAAGAACAGCAAAAAGAACAGAACCAGGAGGGTGTCCGTCTGATGACATTGCATGCGTCCAAAGGGCTGGAGTTTCATACGGTGTTTTTGATCGAGGCAAACGAGGGACGAATTCCTTATCAGAAAGCAGAGAAAGAGCAGAATGTAGAAGAAGAGCGCAGGCTGTTCTATGTGGGAATGACCCGGGCAAAAGATGTGCTGAAAATCACATATGTGAAAATAAAAAACGGAAAGGAGATCTCTCCTTCCCGCTTTGTAGAGGAACTGTTCGAGGGCGTCTGACTTACTCAGCGTCAAGATCGATCTCGTCAAATTCCAGGGAATCCATCCACTCATCGAATTTGTCGGCAGCAGCATCGTACTCGTCGTCATCTTCGATGTTTTCCAGGTTCGGCTCACCGTCTTCTGTCTCAGAGAAACGGTAGATGTACACATCGCTTTCTTCGGACTCTTCTCCGTTCTCATCGAGCGGAAGGAGTGCGATGTACTGTCTGCCGGCTGCTTCGTAGATCGTCAGGACGGCACACTCCAGTGTCTCGTCATTGTCCAGTGTCAGAGTAACTGTTACACCTTCGTTTTCATTCATTGTTTCATTCATGTTTTCGCTCATAGCACGTTCTCCTTTTTTCTTGATATCCCTACTCTAACAAAAACCAGAGGAAAAAGCAAGAAAAACATCAGGTTCTTTCTATTGACAATGCTGAAAAACAGGGTAGAATAAAATAGATTATGCATATATGTTGGAAAAACAGAGTCTTAGCAATCAGGAGGACAATAGATGAAGAGAAAAATTTTGGGAGTCTTTGTGACAGTTATGTTCGGTTGTATGGTACTTTCCGGATGCAAAAAGAATGTGGGTACACCGGAAGATAACGCTGTAGTAGAAAATGAGGACGAGCAGGCACAGGATACAGAAACATCAGAAGGGCACACATTTGGCTACAGCTGCATTGATATTTATAATCCAAAGAATCGATCCGAGGGGAACTGGAAGCAAAGGGAGATACCCTGGTGGTAAAAAATCCGGACGGAGATGTGAATAAGCAGATCCAGCAGATTCAGGAGATGATCGATGAAGGAGTGGATGCAGTCTTTCTCGCACCGGTAGACTGGGAAGCGATCAAGCCTGCGCTGGAAGCCCTGGATGAGGCAGATATTCCGGTCATCAATGTGGATACGCAGGTGAAGGACACAGATCTGACAGCTGCGTATATCGGCTCTGACAATAAAAATGCAGGTGCAGTCTGCGGTGAGAATTTGAAGACACAGTGCCCGGACGGCGGAAAAGTAGTGCTTTTGGAATGCCCGTCCCAGAACTCAGTGAATGAGCGTATCACAGGATTTGAAGAAGCGATCAAAAATGCAGGATTTGAAGTAGTGGCGCGTGCAGATGCCGGCGGCACCAAGGAGAGTGCAAAGGAGAAAATGGCACAGATTTTGGCAGAAAATCCACAGGTAGATGCTGTGATGTGCGGAAATGATCAGATGGCACTCGGTGCACTTCAGGCAGCAAAAGAGGCAGGAAAAAGCAGTCTGAAGATTTATGGAGTGGACGGCTCACCGGAGATGAAAAGTGAACTTACAGATGAAAAGTCAATGATCGCCGGGACCGGAGCGCAGTCTCCGATCAATGTTGGAAAGCAGGCGGCAAAGATTGGCGAGGCTATTTTGAATGATGAGGATTATGAGAAAACAACGTATATCGATACATTTTTTATCGGGAAAGATAATGTTGAGATGTATGGAACAAATGGCTGGCAGTGAGGAATAAATATATGAAAAAAACAGAAGGATATCCACAGCCTTTTGGAGCTTCCAGAAGAGGCAGAAGTGTGAATCTTGCAGTATGTGTTCCAAAAGACGTATCTTGCGAACTGCTCTTGTATAAAAAGGGCGAAAGCGAACCAGATCAGGTAATCGAAATGCCGGCAGAAGAAGGAATCGGAGAAGTCCGCTTCCTGGCGCTGGAAGATCTGGAGGAAACCCAGTATGAGTATAATTACAGAATTGACGGAACGGTCTGTCTGGATCCTTACGTGAGAGAGATCGCGGGACATAAAATGTTCGGTACCGGCTGGGAATTCAACCGGCATCAGATAAGAGGAAGATTTCTGCAGAGAGGATATGACTGGGAAGGGGATAAAAGACCACAGATTCCTGTGCAGGATGTGATCGCGTATAGTCTGCATGTAAGAGGCTTTACGATGCACTCTTCCTCCAGAGTAAAGCATAAAGGGACATTTCTGGGTGTCCGGGAAAAATTACCATATTTGAAAGAGCTTGGCATCAATCAGATTCAGTGTATGCCGGTGTATGAGTTTCAGGAAGATATGGGAAGCTACCGGAATTACTGGGGCTATGGCACAGGATATTATTTTGCACCGAAAGCCGCATATGCAGCTTTTGATGATGCACAGACAGAATTAAAAGATCTGGTAAAAGCGTGCCACAAAGCAGGAATCGAAGTTGTTCTGGAAATGCCGTTTACAGAAAAGATTCTTCCCCAGACTGCGTTGGAATGTCTTCGTTTTTATCTTCTGGAGTATCATGTGGATGGGTTTGTGGTGAATCCTTACAATGTGCCATGGGACAGTCTGAATGCGGATCCGATCTTAAAGGGAGCAAAGATCTTCAAAAAAGAAGAGGGCTTCCAGAACAGTATGCGCAGGTTTTTAAAGGGAGATGAAGGCATGGTCAGAGAAGTGATACGACAGCTCTGCCGCCGGACCCCAGAAGACGGCTGCTGTAATTACATTACTTCACATACAGGGTTTACACTCTGTGACCTGGTCTCTTATGACGGGAAGCATAATGAGGCAAACGGAGAGCGCAATCAGGACGGTCCGGATTATAATTACAGTTGGAACTGCGGTACGGAAGGACCAAGCAGAAAAAGAAGTGTGATGACACTTCGCAAAAATCAGATGAAGAATGCTTTTCTTCTGCTTCTGCTTTCGCAGGGAACACCATGCATTCTGGCGGGAGATGAGTTTGGAAACACACAGGATGGGAATAACAATGTGTATTGTCAGGACAATGAGACCGCATGGCTGAACTGGGGAAGACAGAAAAGTTATGAAGATCTGTTTCGATTTGTGAAACGATTGATCGCCCTTAGAAAATCCAATCCTGTCTTTCATCAAAGACAGGCACTGCTTGGCCTGGATCGGACAGCGTGCGGGATTCCGGATGTCTCTTATCACGGAGAAAGTGCATGGCAGGTACAGGATGCAGTAGTCAGCAGACAGCTTGGAGTTCTCTACAGCTGGGAAGATACATTTTGGTTTGTCGCATATAATATGCACTGGGAAGCACACGAATTTGCTCTTCCGGCTCTGAAAAAGGAAATGAAATGGTATCAGGTTGCAGGAACAGAAGAGGTGCCAGATGAGGCAGAGTGTCTGAAAGAGCAGAAGATGATAGAGGTAAAGGCAAGGACAATAATTCTGCTGCAAGGCAGATAGAAAGGAAATTCAGAGATGAACGCACTCCGACATTTTGGTACGATCACAAAACATAAGCTCCTTGTGATGAAGGCATGCTTTCAGGTAGGTTTGTACAGACAGGGGCTGCTCCATGATCTGTCAAAATACGGATGGACAGAGTTTCGTGTGGGGTGTCGATATTACCAGGGAACCAGAAGTCCGAATAATGCAGAGCGGGAGGAAAAGGGGTATTCTTCTGCCTGGCTGCATCATAAAGGGCGCAATAAGCATCATTATGAATACTGGATTGATTACGGAACGCATGGTGCCGTGCTCGAAGGAATGAAAATGCCGGTCAATTATGTGGTGGAGATGTTTCTGGACCGAATTGCTGCAAGCAAGGTATATCGCGGAACTGCCTATACAGACCGGGATCCTCTGGATTATTTCCTGGGAGGGAAAGGGCAGTATCTGATGCATGAGGAAACAGAAGCGCTGCTTGAAAAACTGTTGATCATGTTGGCAAAACAGGGTGAGGAGAAAACTTTTTTGTATATCCGGCAGGAAGTTTTAAAAAAAGGTGATAAAAAATCAGGGTGTAAAGCATGATGCTTTACACTCTGATTTTTTGCAGTAAAACTTTTGTTTTTGGAAGCCAAAACTGAACCATAGGTCCTGTCAGAAAAATGGCGATAATTGTTCCGACACCAACTGTACCGCCAAGGATAAATCCGAGGCTTACAAAGAAAGCATCACATCCCATTCGTATCCAGCGAAATTCAATCCGTTCGAGTTTGTCGGAGAGGATGATGGCAACCAGGTCATTCGGTCCGGTGCCGGCATTGCTGTTGATTACAACAGACATTCCCAAAGAGAGAATCGCACATCCGACCAGAACGCTGATGATACGAACCGGCATTCCTGAAGAAGCATTGATGTATTCTTTGAAACACCAGGTGAAAAAGTCAATGATAGGGCCTCCGCAAAATGCACAGACAATGGTTCCGGGTTTGACATATCCTTTGGTTGTTAACAACATCAGAACCATCAAAATACACAGAACAATGACGTGCACAGTTCCGACAGACAATCCTGCAACCCGGGATAACCCCTGAATAAATACTGTGAAAGTATCGGTGCCAAGTGCCGAGAGCAAAAAGAGCGTAACACCAAGATGCGCAATGATCAGCCCCAAAAGAAGAACCAGGAGTGCACGAATCCAGTCGGTGATACTTCGCTGGGAAGTATCAGATGCAAATGTTTGTTTTTTCCCCATGATATGCTCCTGTTCTATTGTGGATAAACGAGTTGCTCTTCGGTGATTTTATTCAAAACCTGAGTCAGGTATTTTCGTGCAACAAATCTGGCCATCGGCAGATTCATATCCAGAAAGTTTCCGCAGTCTTTTGCACAGGCTCCGGGAACTTCCTGATCGTAAGATGCGATAAAAGCAAACATCTCTTTCATCAAAGGAAGAATATCGCAGGATTCATAATCACCGATAAGAAGCAGATAGAATCCGGTGCGGCATCCCATTGGTCCGAAATAGAGTGTTTTTGGGCCATATTCTGCATGGTTGCGAAGAAAGGTAGCGGCAAGATGCTCGATGGTATGTACTTCTGCAGTATTTAGAACAGGTTCTTCATTGGGATTTGTGATACGGATATCAAACGTGGTAACCGGGGTATCTCCTGCAAGATCTTTTCTGGAAACGTAAAGTCCCGGAGTCAGTTTGATGTGATCGATCGTAAAGCTTGTAATTTTTTCCATGGTAATCTCCTTGTTTTTTTATGTGTCATTATTATAGACAAAATCAGGCGAATTTGCAAGCGGAAAGGAACAAAGAACGGTTGACGGGAGACAGGAAATATGCGTATACTAAGGGACAGAGTGATCGGATAAAAGAACATATCTTAGGAGGAAAACAACGGTGAGATTATATATGGTACGACATGGCGAAACGGATTGGAATAAAGCGAAGAAAGTGCAGGGGAGAGCAGATATTCCTCTCAATGCATATGGAAGAGAACTGGCAGAAAAGACAGCAGAAGGACTGCGGGGGATTTCTTTTGATCTGGCGTATACGTCCCCTTTATCCAGAGCAAAAGAAACAGCACAGATTGTTTTGCAGGGGAGAAAGATCCCCTTGATCGAGGAACCTCAGATACAGGAGATCTGCTTTGGTGATTATGAAGGCATTGTGTACCGAGGAGAAGGTCTGGATCCGCAGAGTGCGGAGTTTGTGAAGTTCTTTGATGATACTGCAAATTACATCCCAAAGGGAGAGGGTGAGTCCGTTGGACAGTTGATGGAGAGAGTGGACGGCTTTCTGAAAGCGTTATATCAAAATCCAGAATTGCAGGA
>OAVI01000630.1_pt1 | contig 10214 bp, 10 predicted proteins | sample 1476381 | NCBI WGS metagenome assembly OAVI01 (sample SAMEA2580083, study PRJEB22360) | human gut metagenome | biome: human gut; feature: human-associated habitat; material: faeces | place: Denmark | collected 2008/2010 | reverse complement strand
GTTACAACTCTTATGGATACGCTTATTCTCGTTTGGCTATGGAGTTGAGATATCCGTTCTTGCTGGAGCCTTCCTCTACGATCTACGGATTGGTATTTGTGGAGGCTGGTAACGCTTGGACTGATTTGAAGAATTTTAATCCGTTTAACTTGAAACGCTCCGCCGGTGTCGGTGTCCGTATATTCTTGCCGATGATCGGTTTGATGGGACTCGACTGGGCTTATGGTTTCGACGAGCCGAATTATGGATCTAATGGTAAACGTAGCGGTAGTAACCTGCACTTTATCATCGGACAGGAATTCTAAAATATAGATCGGGTATAGCTTCGTATGTAGAGACGGGGCGTGTTCCGTATGTGGAGACGGGGCACGCCCCGTCTCTACATTTAAATAAATACTTTTAACGAATATTGGTAGGCTGTAAGTAAACCCTCTGTTATATTTGCAGTCATAAAGTAGAACTATAAATAAAGAGAGTATGAAAAAGATTATCACATTGAGCTGTCTGATGTTGCTTTGTTCTTTTGCCGGCATGGCACAGAAGTTCGCTTTAATCGACATGGAATATATATTGAAGAATATTCCGGCTTACGAAATGACCAATGAGCAGTTGAGCCAAGTTTCCAAGAAATGGCAAAATGAGGTGGAAGCGATTCAGCAAGAAGCTCAGAATATGTATAAGAATTATCAGAGCGATCTGGTATTCCTCTCCGCCGAGATGAAAACGAAACGTGAGGAAGAGATCGTGAAGAAAGAGCAAGAGGCGCAAGATCTGAAACGTAAATATTTCGGTCCTGAGGGTGAGTTATATAAGAAACGCGAGAGTTTGATGAAACCGATTCAAGACGAGGTGTATAATGCGGTGAAAGAAATCTCGGAAGACAAGGGATATCAAATTGTTTGGGATCGAGCTTCAGCTATGAGCATTATTTTCGCTTCTCCGAAGATCGATATCAGTAATGAAGTGCTGATTAAGTTAGGATATTCAAAATAAATGCTTACATTTGTGCGCTTTATGCATGAAAAGTGTGAAAGCTTGATTAATAACAAAGTAATTATATAGTAAAAATGAAGAAACTTATTGTTTTATTGTTGATGATTCTCCCGTTGGGAGCTATCGCTCAGGAAGTTAAAATTGCGTTTGTAAAAACTCAAGAGGTGTTTATGGCTATGCCGGAGGTATCTGGTATGGAAAAACAAATGGCAGACTTGAATGAGAAATATAGAGTTGAATTGAAGCAAATGCAAGATGAATACCAAAAGAAATATTCAGACTTCGTAGCGCAGCAAGATTCATTGACAGAAAATATCAAGTTGAGAAGAATGCAAGAGATTCAAGATATCCAAGAACGTATGGATAACTTCGTTCAGGTAGCTCAGCAAGACGTACAAAAGAAACAACAAGAATTGTTGCAACCGATCCAACAGAAGTTGCACGAGGCTATCCAGAAGGTAGGCGAGGAGAAGGGATATACGTATATCATCGATCCGGCAGCTTTGCTTTATACGGGTACTAACGCGGTAGACGCAACTCCGTTTGTTCGTACGAAACTCGGTTTGTAATTAGCAAGAAAATTTATTCTATAGAATAAAAGAGGGGGTGTTTTCCGAAAGGATTGCACCCTTTGTACTTTATAAAAGAAGGTTTCTGATATGTTTCCACAAACTCCCGGTCCGATCGGTCTTTTTGATTCAGGTTATGGCGGACTTACGATTTTCGATAAGATTCATCAGTTGATGCCCGGTTATGATTACGTTTATCTGGGCGATAACGCACGTTCTCCTTATGGAACCCGTTCGTTCGAGGTTGTTTATCAATTTACCCGTCAGGCGGTATCACGCTTGTTTGAGTCGGGTTGCCAATTGGTGATCTTGGCTTGTAATACGGCATCCGCGAAAGCGCTTCGTACGATCCAACAAAAAGACTTGCCTACATGGGATCCCAATCGTCGTGTATTAGGAGTCATCCGTCCTACAGTTGAGTTAGTGGATACGATCAGCCGTACCAAACATATCGGTATCGTAGGTACGAGCGGTACGATTACGTCCAATTCTTATACGATAGAGATCGGCAGGATGTACCCACATATCCAAGTGACAGGCGAGGCTTGCCCCATGTGGGTCCCTTTGGTGGAGAATAATGAGTTTAATTCCCCGGGAGCGGATTATTTCGTGAAAAAGCATATCGACCATCTATTATCCGTAGATCCGCAAATCGATACGCTTATCTTGGGATGTACTCACTATCCCCTTTTGATGGATAAGATCCGTGCTTTTCTTCCTTCCGGCATCACTCTATTCTCGCAAGGCGAGCATGTAGCGGAGAGTTTGCGAGATTATTTAGGGCGTCACCCGGAAATGGATCGTAAACTCACGAAGGGAGGAAGTTGCCGTTTTCTTACCACGGAGTCGGCAGAGAAGTTTTCTGAGGCGGCCTCTATCTTCATGAATACTCCGGTCTCGGTTTCCCAGATCGAGCTATAACGCCCCTAGGCCCTATGAGGGAGATGTATATGAACGCTATTTATACTTCCCTCCTTCCTTATGAATACTTGAAAGATATCGGATGAATTCATTTGAATATCTAGTATAATTCTACAGATCACGCCGTGGTCTGTAGAGTTCACGGCGTGGTTTGTATAGTTCACGTTGTGGTCTGTACAGACCATGACGTGAATTAGAAAATAAAACAAGGAGCGAGAATGTATAGGTATAGAAAGAAATAGGTATAATACCTTATCCTTGCCTAAATTCTTGCCGGATGTCTGCCTTCTACAGAAAAGTCAGACCTTCCCTTATTGGATGCTCTTTCCAAAAGGAGCCAAGGCTAAAGCTGCCATCTTAAAATGTTGCATGCCGAAAGGGATGCCGATGATCGTGATACATAGCAAAAGGCCGAATCCTAGATGCGTAAGGCAAATCCAAAAGCCTCCGACGAATATCCAGATAATGTTCATGATAAGTGACAGGCATCCTCCGGAATTCCCCTCGTCTACGACACGGCTGCCAAAAGGCCATAAAGCCAGTATCGCTAATTTTAAGGTCTGGAGGCCAAAAGGTATACCAATGATCGTTATCATTAGTATTAGGCTGGATATCAGATATTCTACACTTGTTATAATCCCTCCGAAGAGTAACCATATTATATTCCCCAAGAATTTCATACGCTAGTTATTTAAATGGTTGATACTATCTTTCTCATATATAACAGATGCTTTACTAACTGTGGCTACATGAAAGCTATCTATTTCCGCCAAGATTTGCCGCTTAACGAGAGCGAAACTATCCCTGTAGGCCGGTTTCACCGGTTCAGAAGGGGGAGCTTCCATTTTTAGCGGATCGATAGGTTGCCCGTTCTTATGGACACGGAAGTCTAGGTGCGGCCCGGTAGAGAGTCCGGTGGAGCCTACATAAGCGATCTCTTGGCCTTGTTGCACATGGCTGCCTACTTGGATTCCTTTGGCGAAGCGGCTTAAGTGCATATAACTCGTGGTGTATACGGAGTTATGTTTCACTTTCAGGAAATTGCCCCCGCCGTTTTGATATCCCTTGGCGATAACCGTACCAGCTCCGATGCTGCGTACCGGTGTACCGGCCGGTGCCGCATAATCAACCCCATGATGCGCCCGGTATCGTTTGAGGATCGGGTGAAAACGGGCGTTCGTAAAACGGGATGTGATCCGGAAAAAGTCTAATGGCGCTTTCAAGAACGCTTTGCGAAGGCTGTTCCCTTCCTCATCGAAGTATTCGAAGATACTGTCTTGGGTGAAAGGAATCGCTACAAACTCTTTGCCTTGATGCGTAAAGATCGCCCCCTCGATAGAGGCGATGCTCAAGGCGGTGGTATCGTCGATGTAAGCCTCATTGTATAGAACCTTGAAAGAGTCTCCATCCTTGATGTCAAAGAAATCGATTTGCCAAGCGTACACGTCCGATATCTTGATCGCCAGATACGGATCACCTCCGTTGGCCTTGATCACGTTCCATAGGGAAGAGTTTAATACTCCTTCCGTATATTTTTTCTTGAGGGTGATCGGCTTATTAAATTCATAGGCGTTGATCGTATCTCCGGTCAAGTCGATTACGGCATAATCGGTCAGCGACTTGGCGAAGGCGATATATCGGATCGTCTCTAAGGAATCTACCGTGGAAAATGTGTAATAATGCATGCCGGCTCGCAGTTTCGTCGGATCGAGGACATGGGTGGATGCCCTGCTGATACTGTCTGCTTTCAAGGCCGTGAAGCCCAGCCCGGAGAAGATGGAGGCGGGATTATCCCCGTTTTTCATCAAATACTCTTTTACGTCCAAGGAATCGATACAGATGCCGTATTGATACAGATGTTGTGAGCTATCCACCCACTGCGTATCCATGTCCGCGTCTTCCGTGGGCTGTTGGGGCTGTTTGCAGGAGAAACAACTCATCAACATGGCTAATACGATACATATAGGTAGTTTCTTGTCCATTTGTCTTCGTTTGTTCATCAAAAATTATTCAACCGGATACAAACTTACGGAAAATAATAGAAATAGCGAAACCTATTTAGCGTAAAGCTTTGTACCTTCGCGGACTCGTAAAAAGGTGTTTAGGTAGAAAGCAGATCAATGGACATGTATAGACTATTCCGTGCCCCGAGAGGGCTGAGAGGCAAATTATTTAAATTAACAGGGCCTATCTTTCTGGAAACCTTGCTGATGTTGACTTTAGGCGTGGTGGATACGCTTATGTTGAGCCATCATTCCGATAATGCGGTGGCAGCGGTAGGTGTGGTTAATCAATTGCTGAACATGGTATTTCTGCTGTTCAATATTACCACGACCGGAACGTCTGTCATGTGCGCCCTTTATTTCGGGGCGAAGGATCATAAAAGTTTTATTCAGGTATTAGGGACGTCTTTGCTGTTTAACGCGGGAATCGGTTGCTTGATCAGCTTGATGCTTTTCTTGTTCGGTAGAGAGATGTTGGTCCTGATGGATATCCGTCCGGATCTGATGCCGGACGCTGAGACTTATATGCACATTGTCGGAGGGTTCGGCTTCTTCCAAGCGGTTAGTTTCACGATATCGGCGGTGCTCCGTGCGGCGAACAAGCCGAATTATGCGATGCAGGTGACCTTGCTGATCAATGTATTGAATGTGTTTGGAAATTATGCGTTGATATTTGGCCATTTCGGTTTCCCTGCCCTCGGTGTACAAGGAGCGGCTATCTCTACCTCTGTTTGCCGGGGAGTGGCGATGACACTTTTGTTTATCATGCTGTTCAAGCGGTTGGTGCCTCGTATCCCTTTGGCTTATTTCCGTCCGTTCCCGTTTCAGAAGTTGAAAGATGTGTTGAAGATCGGTTTACCTTCGGCAGCGGAACAAATCTCGTATGATGCCTCGCAGGTGACGATTGTCTACTTTATCAATATGCTGGGTAATGAGTACTTGACAGCTCGTGTTTATGTGATGAATATCGTGATAATCGGCTATATCTTTTCTTTGTCGATCGCGCAAGCTACTTCTATTTGTACCGGCAATTTGGTGGGCGCGAGGAAGAAGCAAGCCGCTTATTTATTGAGTTGGTATGCTTGGAGGAGGTCGTTGCTGATTACGTTAGTCGCTAGTACCGGGGTTTATCTGCTGGGACGTCCTTTATTGGGGATATTTACTGAGAATCAAGCAATCATAACGATCGCGATGGGAGCCTTGCTGGTAGATGTACTCTTGGAGCAAGGGCGGGCCACGGTACTGCTGTTCTTATTCTGCTTGCGTTCGGTAGGCGACGTCGTGGTCCCGGTAATTATCGAGTTATTCTGTATGTGGTTCTTTGCCGTGTTCTGCGGGTATATGTTCGGTATCGTGTTCGGATTAGGCTTAGCGGGGATGTGGTTCGCTTTTGCTTTGGACGAGTGTTCCCGGGGTGCGGTACTCTGTTTGCGGTGGCGAACGCAGAAGTGGAAAAAGAGGATGTTAATCAAGAGTCCTGTTAATATAAGCTAAAACAGGGTGCTCTTGGGAACATTTCGCCTTCTATTTGCGTCTTACTAATTACAATAGATATTTTATAAAAGATTATGATGAAGATGAAAAAGGTATTGTTTTATGCGTTTTTGCTTCCCGCTTTCGTTGGGATGATGTTTTCTTGTTCAGACGTCAAGACAGATGTGAAGAAGTTGGAAGGTAAATGGAATGTGGTAGAAGTGAAAGGCGAGAAAGTCTTGGAAGAAGGCCTGCCGCAGATGGACTTCAATATGGCTGAGAAGAAATTACATGGAAATACAGGCTGTAATTTATTCAATACGACGATCACGTTAGATCCGGAAGATGTATCTTCTATTACGATCGCTCCGGGCGCTACGACGATGATGGCTTGTCCGAATATGGATTTGGAGACGAGCGTGCTTCAATCGATGGATCAGGTTCGTTCCGTGAAGGCCGGAAAAGATGAGAATGAGATGTTGTTGGTAGACCAAGATGGTAATGTATTATTAGTATTGGAGAGAAATTAATGAGAAAAGGTCTTTTTTATATTTGCCTGCTTTTGGTAGGCGTCGGTTTGTTCGCCGGCTGTAAATCCAAGAAAGCTGTGGTAGCTTCTTTCTCGGATCTGGATGGTGAATGGGGTGTCGTGGAGATGAACGGTAAGACGTTGAATCCCGAGGAGACTCATCAGGTTTTGGTGTTCGACGTGGCTTTCGGGAAATGCCGGTTGCAATCGGTTGATGGGGAAGATCGAATATAATGATGCTTATAAAAATATCATTAAGTTCCCACAGGTAGCGACTACCCGAATGGCTTGCCCGGATATGAGCGGCGAACGTGAGTTGCTGGAAGCGCTTAATAAGGTGGTGCGCTTTGAGGCACAGGGTGAGGCGGCTCCTGTTTCGGAAATCGCTTTGTTCGGGACCAATAATGATAAGTTGTTGGTGATCAAAAAGCAAAAATAAAATCACCCAGTTGTAGAGACGGGGGCGTGCCCCGTCTCTACAACTGGGTATTAATATTTGAAACTATAACGGAATCCTGCTTTAAACCAAATACCCGGTTGGGGGATATTTCCCAGATCATAATAAGTGGAATTGAGCAGATTATTTAACTCCGCATATAGATTTAACCGCTGATATTCCCAATTTACTTTCATATCTACTAAGCAATAAGGAGCGTAAGGTTCCTCATAAGCCGGCTTAAGATTCTCGTATTTAGTATAACTACCTGCCCGGTCTTGCCAACGGACATACCAAGTGGCCGAAAAACCTTTCCAGATAGAATGGCTTAATTGAGCCGTGAACTTGTGCTTCAGATAATCTAACGCATAATTCGATATATACCCCTCACTATCCTTGTCTTGATGGATAAACGCATATCCCAGTTCTATTTTCCGGATAAAGAACCGTTCGTTGCCCAGTTCCCTCGGTAATAAACTCAGGTTAGTCTCGAAACCAAGGTTATCGACTTTTGTCAGATTTTGGCTTTCCCAGATATCTTCCGGTTTCTCTTTCACCCAATCGATCATGTTCTTGCCTTTTCGGTAAAAGCCGGCTATATGAGCCCGGAGGAAGTAAGTGTTGTATTTCAGTCCGACCTCGAATGCCTCGCTTTCCTCCGGTTTTAGGTCCGGATTTCCTTTATTCGTCTTACCCTCATAATAAAGATCGGTGAAAGTCGGCATACGCAATGCCCGGTTCCAGCTCCCATACAGACGGAAATTGTCCCCGATACGGTAACTGGCATCTATTCCCGGATAGAAATGAATCCCTTCGTTTAAGGCCGAATTATAGTTTGCCAAGACCCCGACTGACAACGTGAAGCGGCGTAATAATACGTTATGCTCAAGAAAGTAGCTGATGTTACTTCGGTTATCGCTTTTTAGATATTGCCCCTCTTTCTCGAAAGGAACATCCTGCGGTTCCTTCATCGGCTTGCCTAATACGTTACTCCTTACTCCCTCGTTTCGGAATTCCACGCCCATACTGGTTCTTCCTAGTTTCCACTGTGTCGTGGCGTTGAGGTTGGCTCCGAATACTTCCGTCTCATGGTAATTATGCCCGGTATACCAATCGGCGGGATCGCTACGGAACAACTCGTACCGGTCGAAATGTCGGGTCCAGTATACCTTGGGGGTGAACTTGATTTTGCCATGTGTTTCTCCTCCGGCGGAGAGGAAGAAGCGGCGAGTCTTGTCGTATTGGTTGGGATAGGAAGCGGAGTAGAAGCTATTCGCTCCATAACCTTTGTCGTTGTATCCGGCTTGGAATTGGAAATCGGCCTCCTCGCTTTTAAGTTCCGATTGCCAAAAAAGATTTAATTGTTTGTATTGTCTATATACCCTCCGGACGAGGCATACCCTGTGGAAAGGCGCTGTCCGAAATGAGTGGTCGCGTGATTGATGGCAGCTTCCAGTTTCCAGAGCTTATGCATTCCAGCGTAATTGTCGGTCGAGATCCTGTTCTCTTTTCCTGTTTTCGTGATGATATTGATCGCTCCGGCGAAAGCGCTGGCCCCGAATATACGGGAAGAAGGGCCGGATACCACCTCGATGCGCTCTATGTCCGAGAGATTCACCGGGAGGTCAAAACTATAATGGCCGGTTTGTGGGTTGGAGAGGTTGACCCCGTTTAAGAGAACCGCTATTTGGTCGAACGTCCCTCCCCGGATGGAGATATCGGCTTGGGTGCCTCCTTCTCCTCGTTGCCGGACGTCTATTCCCGCGGCATATTCTAAAAGATCTTGGATACTGGTGACAGGGGCCGCCGCGATCTCACGGGCGGGAATGACTGTCACGATCTTGGTCGCTTGATTCCGTGCGATAGGCGCACGGGAGGCGGTAACTTCTACCTCTTCCAGCTCTACGGAAGCTTCCTCGCCGGTCCGGTTAGGCTCGATTACCTTTTGGGCTTGCGCCGTGTCGGGCAGGGCGAATAGTAGCGTACTTGCTGTTACGACTCCAATGTTAATGACTTTGTGCATACTCCGGAACGCGGCGTAACGTTTCCGGTCGAATCGGCGGAAACGTACGGCGACTTGGGTATGCGATTCCCAATAATTCATTCGTTCTTATTTTTTATTTTGAGTAGGATAGTCGGGATAAAGTAAATACTTTTTACGCATGGCCTTGTATTGATCTAGCTCGGGTTTCCAACTTTCCCGGATCTCTTTCTCGGATAAGCCCCTTACGATCTGGTAGCGGAGCTGCTTCGTGCCTGCCAATAAATCGAACCAGTTCGGACGGGAGAAGAAAAAGGCTTGATCCTTTCCCGCTTTATTGTAGAAGTCGAGGAAGAATCGCAAGGTTAATCCTCCTTCGAACGGATATTCCCGCAGATCGATGCCGTAACATACTTTATCCTTTTGCAAGGGATTGGTATCGAATCCGGGCAAGGAGGTCGGGGTAAAAGTGAAATTCCCGTATTTAGGATCCGGGAAACCTAGTACTTGAAACGGATAATAGGTTCCTCTTCCCACGCTAACGTTCGTAGCCTCAAAAAAGCAAAGCGACGGATACAGGCGGATAGACTGGTCATTCGGGAGGTTCGGAGAGGGCTTGACCGGCAACCAATAGGGATCTCCGTGTTTCCAATTCTCCATCTTTACGATCTTTAACCGACAGGTATCGGGCGTACTTTTCAGCCAGCCTTCCTTATTGATCATCCATGCCAATTCTCCTACGGTCAAGCCGTGCAAGATCGGGAGCGGATCGACACCGACGAAAGACTCGAATCCTTTCTGGCGGATCGGTCCGTCTACGAAGTCATTCGGGTTCGGGCGGTCCAACACGATAAACTCTTTGTTGTTTTCGGCGCAGGCTTCCATCACGTAATGCATCGTGCTGATATAGGTATAGAAACGGGCACCTACATCTTGTATATCGAAAACAATCACGTCGAGGTCATCCAGTTGCTCGGCGGACGGTTTCTTGTTTTTCCCATAAATAGAGATGATGGGGATGCCTGTTTTCAAGTCCCGGCTGTCTTTTATCTCCTCTCCGGCATCACCGGTTCCCCGGAATCCATGTTCCGGAGCGAACACCTTCTTAACGTCTACGCCTTCCGCTACTAGCGCATCTAATAAATGAATCTGCCGCTTTTCCAAAATGGAAGTCTGGTTGACCACTAATCCTACCCGCTTGCCCTTCAGTAAACGAGTGACGACATCCATCCGCTCGGCACCTAGCTTTAACGGGGCGTTTTGTGAATAGACCGTTGGCGTCAGGCTAAAAAGTATGACTAGAAATATA
>OAVI01000625.1_pt1 | contig 10246 bp, 7 predicted proteins | sample 1476381 | NCBI WGS metagenome assembly OAVI01 (sample SAMEA2580083, study PRJEB22360) | human gut metagenome | biome: human gut; feature: human-associated habitat; material: faeces | place: Denmark | collected 2008/2010 | reverse complement strand
AGCCACGAACTTGGCCGGATCATCGGAGTAGTCGACGATGTCGATCTTCTCCGGGCCAAGGTTCTCCATAACGGCACGCACGCGAGCGCCGCCGGGGCCGATCAGCGCGCCCTTCGGGTTGACGCCATCGGTGTTGGCCTTGACCGCGATCTTGGTGCGGGCGCCGGCCTCACGAGCGATGGCCATGATGGACACGGCACCGGAGACCAGTTCCGGCACTTCGCGCTCGAACAGCTTGCGGACCAGCTCCGGGTGGGAGCGGGACACCACGATTTCCGGGCCTTTGATGCCACGGGCCACGTTCACCACGTACACGCGGATGCGTTCGCCGTGGCGGTAACGTTCGCCGGGCACCTGCTCGCGGCGAGGCAGAATGGCTTCGACATCGCCCATCGCGACATGCACGTTGGAGGGGTCGGAAGCATCCTGCTGGATGATGCCGGTGATGAGCTTGCCCTTCTGGCCGGAGAACGCACCGAATACCTTCTCATCTTCGGCGCGGCGGAACAGCTGGGTGATGACCTGGCGTGCGGTGGCTGCGGCGAGACGGCCGAAGTCACGCGGGGTGTCATCGTATTCCTCGCCCAGCTTGGGAACGGGGTAAGGGTTGTCTTCGGTGGGTTCGACCGGAATTTCGTCGGCGGCCCACACGGTGAAGTTGCCGGAACGTTCGTCAAGCTCCACGCGCGCGTGCTTGGCGGCGTGCGGGGTCTTGAGGTAGGCGAGGCGCAGGGCCTCTGCCAGCGCATCATCCAGGGTTTCGGGGTCGATTCCTTGCTCGGCGGCGAGCTTGTGTATTCCTGTCAGGTCCAGTTCCATCGATCCGTACCTCCTATGAAGTTATGTGGCGCATGGCCTATGAGTAGTCACAGTTAGCTATTAGTGTATGTTTCCATGCAGACACGCTTCTCTTCAGGACGGTTTACCCGGCGCTTGGCATCCGTACTATGCGCGAGCGCGATGCTGTGTTCGCTTTCGGCGTGTTCGATGCCGCGACTGGCCGGACGGGCCGAGGCAGAAGCTCAAATGACCCCTTGCGAGAAAGCGATGACGTTGGCGGGCTACGCCACCCATCCGGCTGAAGGCACGCCGTTATTAGAGCAGTATGCCACCGGTCTGGCCGCTCCCCTGGCTTGGATTGACGTTGCCGGGTATTGTTCGGGTCGTTTTGCCGAGGGAACGTTACGTGACGCGCAGACCAAGCAATGGCTGGCTTTTCTGGCCGATAAATTCGGGCAGTCCGCGCCTGAGGTGACGCCGGCGCGTCTTGATGGCGTCACGTCCGCCAACGTTGATCGATCGGTATTGGATGCGATGGCCGTGGCCGAGGATCGCGCCGGATTCGCTATCGAGGTCTTGGCCGCACGAGGACAGACCGCTGGGGCTACGTTGGCGTTGAGCGATATGCATAAGACCGCCGGGCAGCAGTTGGTTGCGCTGGCGAACGGCAATTTTGATGATTCCGGCGCACAATCCAGTTCTTCCGGCCAAAACGACCCCCGCCAAAAGGTCTATGCCATCGACCAACTACTGGCCAACCCCACCACCATCGCCGACAAGGCAAGCGGCCAAACCGTACCGACCGCCGCCGCCATCGAAATGGACTGCGCCCGCGCGCAGATCAAGGCCGTGACCGAATCGAAATCTTCCACCGAGAGCGATACGCTGCTCATCCTCGCCGCACTGGCCGCCAAGCACGCCTACACCGCGTTCCAACTTGGCTACCCAGCGACTGACGCCGCATTGTTCGAGTAGACACACACTCCTCACGAAGCCGATGCGAACTTGTTGGATGCTAGTGGGCAAGTCGAGTTGAGGCACGTTCCACCAATGTGAAATCGGTGGTGTACGTACGGGCCGGGCCTGAGTATCCTTCGATGCGGTCGATAAGCATGTCAACGGCATGCTTGGCATAATCATCGATATGAGGATCGATGGTGGTCAGCGCCGGCACCGAGTACTCGGCTTCCGGCACGTTATCGAAGCCGACCACTTGTACATCGTCAGGTACATGCAAACCACATCGTTGCAATTCATGAATTGCGCCTAAAGCAATGGCATCATTGAGACACACTACAACATCCGGGCATGGGAGCTTGTCTAGCATAGCTTTTGTCACGCGCATACCTTCACGCTGATTCATGCTTTCTGCCGGAATCACATACCGCCAATTCACCGATAATCCGCGCTCTTCAAATGCCTTCACATATCCTTGGGCGCGTAACGCCTGGGTCCCTTCCGTCTGACGACGCAGCACTGCCTCATCCACCAGTTCAGGAAGAACACCCATCAGAGCAACCGTTTGGGCACCTTCATCCAAAAATCTTCCTACAACCGTGGAAATGGATTCAATGTTGGGCATGGTGATCCAATCGCTTTTCCCGTAGGCCAGATGGTCTCCGGTCGTTACAATCGGATATGGCTGCTCCAGAACGGCCCCTTCATCCGCGAGCGGCGACATTACGAACAGAATCCATCCTTCCGCCCCTAAACGATAGGACTCGTCAACGCTGGCAACCAACCCTTCACCGTCGGAACCATATGTGTTGATGACTACACCGTAATGGCGTTCTTTTGCGTATTCAATGACCTTGTCAGTGAAAAAAGGAACGAACGGCTGCGAGAAATCGAAGATGTTGAGTCCAATAAGCTTTGTGCCGCCAGATCGCATTGCACGCGCCGAAATATTGACGGTATATCCAAGCTTACGCATCACCTCTTCCACACGGCGACGTGTATCCGGTCTCATACTGCCAGTGTCATTCAGCACATTGGAAACCGTCTTGATGGAGACGTTCGCCTCACGCGCCACGTCCTTGATAGTTACGCGGTTTCCCATTGTTCGAATCCATTTCTGCTTATTACATGACACACCTTCAACAGCGTCATTATGTTCTTATTATGGTAAGTCACAGTCGGGTCGAGCATCTCCTCCTCATATCGGAATCATCTACCCCTCAACCTCAGAATTCAGCCAAGGAGCTTTCCTCCGTTGGACCCCATGCACCATTAGGCAAATATCCTTCTGACAATACTGCAGGACGATCGAACGTAGAGGTTAAACTTTCTGGTTGAAGAAACGCACGCACGCCATCCGAACAAGGGACTTTCTGACCGCCGGCTTTCAACCTAGCTTTTTACATACCCGTCTTTTCTCCTTATTCCTTTGTTGGGTATCGAATTGTTCCAGTCGATGTGAATGACGGCATTGTCTTCCTTTGACTGGTATGCCACATTACATTAGTGGCGAATCCGAACCTCTCTTTCTGCAATCCGGGCATGTTGATGATTGTTTGGGTATTGCTTGGTGGTTGTACAGGGCACAGCAACCATAAGAGACTGCGCCCTGTCATGCGCCACCGTCACTCGAATCACTTCACGTGCACGGCGGTCCAGGAGACCGGCGGCAAGGTCACACGCACAGTGCCGGTATCGGCGTCGGACGTGATGGTGGTGTTGGGGTGCAGAACGACTCGGTTCTGGTCTTCCAGCGTGTTTTTTGCCAGCAGATCATCCTCGTGCAGGGTTTGCGCCTCGACCGCGGAAAGTGCGAATCCTTCCGGCAGCTTGATGGCAAAGTCATTGGCCGCTTCCATGGAGCGATTGACCACAAACACGCTGATCGTACCGTCCTCACCACGCACGGCTACGGAATTGATCGTCGGCACTTCACCGTATTTGTCGGTTTCATACGTTCCGGAAGCCAGTTTCGGTTCAAGCACCGTGCCGCCCTTGGCGAGCTTTGCGGTCAGCGAGAACGGATAGAACGTGGTCTGACGCCACGTCGGGCCGCCCGGTTCGGTCATAATCGGCGCAATTACGTTGACCAACTGGGCCAGGCTGGCGGCGTGCACGCGGTCGGCGTTCTTGAGCAGGGTAATCATCAAATCACCGAACACCACGGCGTCGGCGGCGCTGTACACATCCTCGAGCAGGCGCGGGGCAACCGGCCAATTGCCGATGCCTTCCGGATTCTTGCTCGGCTCTTCGTTGAGATACCAGACATTCCATTCATCGAACGAGATGAACACGTCGTGCTTGCTCTTCAGCCGGGCCTTGGTTGCATCGATGGCGGCGGCGACATCGTTGATGAAACCGTCCATATCGACGCCCGAGGCAAGGAAGCTCTTCATGTCACGGGTGCCATCAGGCTGAAGTTCCGGATGGTAGTACGCATGGCAGGAGACGAAGTTGACGTTGTCAAACGTCTTCTCAAGTACGGTTTCTTCCCACTTGCCGAAGGTGTCCATCACGTGGCTGGATGAACCACAGACCACCAGTTCAACGTTCGGATCGATGGCGCGCATACCTGCCGCCACCGAGGCCGCCAAGGTGCCGTAATCCTCGGCGGACTTGTGACCGGTCTGCCACGGGCCATCCATCTCATTGCCCAAGCACCACATCTTGATGCCGAACGGCTGATCGGCACCATTGGCGCGACGCTCCTCGGAGAGCTTGGTGCCGCCGGGAATATTCGCGTATTCCAACAGGTCGAGGGCCTCTTCAAGACCACGGGTACCCAGATTTACGGCTTCCATCAGCTCGTTGCCGCCGGTTTTTTCCAGCCATTTCGCCATTTCGTGCAGACCAAACTGATTGGTCTCGGTGGAATGCCATGCCAAGTCCAGGCGACGCGGCCGCTCATCACGAGGACCAACGCCATCCTCCCAGCGATAGCCGGAAACGAAATTGCCGCCAGGATAGCGAATCGTGGTAGCGCCGAGTTCCTTGACCAGTTCGATGACGTCCTTGCGGAAACCGTCTTCATCGGCTTCGGGGTGGCCCGGCTCATAGATGCCGTCGTATACGCAGCGACCCAGATGCTCCACGAACGACCCGAACAGTCTGTCGTTGACCGGAGCTACTTCAAAGTCATTATCGACGACGAGTCGAGATTCCTCCAGCTCCCCCGGTTTATTGTCGTGCGAATGCTCGGACATGTGCTCTCCTTTAATCGTTGTCTTCAATACCGCAAGACAACGTTGTGCTAAATACCAAAAGCAATCGGCCCATCTTCTTGGTTCACCTGTTTTGCGGCATCGCCAATCAGCGGTGAATGTGCGTTCTGGATATTTAATACAACCTTGTACTTCTGTTGATATCGATAATACGATGGTTGTACTTAGTACGCAAGTCCCGCTGAGTACAACGTTATCCTTTTCGCTATTTTCCACCCGACACGCCGTATACGATACAGCACAGGAGCGAATACGGACGTTCGTATCAAAAACAAAAAGGGTTCCGGGACAAACCCGGAACCCTAAAGGCGGATAAGGCGAGATTCGAACTCGCGGAGGCTTTCACCTCACACGCTTTCGAGGCGTGCTCCTTAGACCGCTCGGACACTTATCCATGCTGCCAAAATGGCAACTTGTTCATTATGCCACATTCTGCCGACCTGGCAAATCGGAGTTTCGCTGAGCTCGATTCGGCGTGGGATAATGCGATTTTGTGTGAGATTGCGATGGGTCAGACGATGAGCCGATTAACAGTCCGAATATTGGTCAACTGCGAAAATCCGAATTCTTCAACTACCAAAATCCGAATATTGGTGGTGGTAGAAGCGGCGGCGGGGCCACTCTGCATTGAGTGCTCTCTCCCTCGGTCAGCCTTACGGCTGACAGCTCGAACGCAATTAAGGACAGCTTTCCAGCTGCCATTTTATTTGCTCACTGTCGTTCGCCTTCGCCTAAAAACGCCTCCGGCGTTTTCTTCACGGCTCAGCTCATCAGAGGGGGCTTGGAATTTTATTTATGCCACCTGTTCGTGGACGGAGGCGTTGACCCATTGGGACTGCTGGACGTTGTAGCCGGAGAAGATGCCGATGTCGAGCATGCAGTCGCGGTAATCGCGGCCGTGGGCGATGGTGATGTAGCTGTCGTCCACCAATCGGTTATGCGTGGGATCCAGTCCGACCCATCGGCCATCCTGATACACCTCGACCCAAGCGTGGGTCGCGCCCTCTCCCCCAAGCAAACCGGCAATGTAGCGCGCGGTCAATCCCACATGCCGGCACACGGACAGCATCACGTGCGCATAATCCTGGCATACGCCCTTGCGCTGAGCCAAGGCCTGTTCGGCGGTGGTGCGAATCGTGGTGGAACCGGGCGTATACACAAACGCCTTGTAGACCTCATCCATCACTTCGGCAGCCTGCTGCACCGGAGTGGCGTCGGAAGGCAGCGCCGCCAAGCGTTCGCGGCATACGGCAATCATCGCCTCCACGTTCGGGCCGGGAATGGTGAGCGCTGAATTGAATCGGTACAGCGGTTTATAGGCTTCCTTATGGATATGCGCATTGTCCACGAAGGCGATGCCGGTCACCGAGTAGCTGAATATGTCGTGCGGCTCAGGGATGAATCCGGTCATCACCACGGAGTCAAAGGAGTCGATGGTGGTTTCGAGTTCGGTTTCGGGCTGAATCTTCACTTCCACGTCAATCACCTGTTGGCGAGGGCCAGTGGAGGGAATACAGCGAAGCTGGAACCTGTGATCGGTGACCGGTGCGCTGAAGGACAGCCTCATCTCATAGTCGAACACGAGTTTTTTCACAACGTCTCCTGCACTTGCACACGAGCCGGCAACCGGCATATTCTCGGGATAACGACACTACAGCCATGGCTGAGGTATGGTCCGTGCGCTCACAGCCCACGCATATATTCCGGCAATCTGCTGATATGCACAGGCCGGCACTCGGGCGCACGGTTTTTTCGCCATACCATCATAGCATTTGAACCCGTCAGGGTGTCAGGTCGGGATCAGGGACGCTTGGCGTCCATGTTCATGGAGCTCAGTGAGCCCATGTCTTTGATGGCCAGCGCGCTGACACGGCCGGAGTAGTCGTCAAGGTACTTCTTCAGCAGGTCGGCGACTTCCTGATATCCGCGAGACGGCAGCTGACCGACCAGCCAGCTCAGTCCGTCGGCGAAGCAGCTGGGCAGCGGCATGCCGTCCAAGGTCATCGAATAGGCGGCGAGCTTCTTGAGCGGCGCTTCCAGATCCTCCATCGTCAGGCCGAAGCGCGTGTACAGGTCGATGCGTTCCAGATATTTGCCGATGAAGATGAACGCCTTCAGCGTGGGGTCGACCGGCGAATTCTCGATGCCGCCCCAGAAGGCGAGCATGTCATCGGTAATATCGCGCTGCTTGTAGATGTCCTCGGCATCGGCCGCGTATTTGGCGGCATCGGTGATATTGGTCATCGCCAACTCCACGTACTGCAGCAGACGCGAGCTCAATTCCGGGCGCAGAATCACGGCGTTGTTGAATGCGGAGGTTACGGCCGACCGCACCGAATCAGGATTGGACCCGTCGTACAGGAAGCTGTTCACGAACCCGTCGAAGTCCTCGAAATCTTCGGGCAGGTCGAGTGCGTGAGCGAACGGACGGAAGGCGTCCACATCGGTGTCCATCACACGATCGTAGAACGGGAAGAACTGGTTCAGCGTGGTGAAGGCGCGCTCGGTGTACCGGCCCAGCCAATACAGGTTGTCTGCCTTGGAAGCGGTGACCAGAGACAACGAGTGGCGGCGGGACTGGTTCAGCAGGTTCGCCACCTGCGTTTCGGCACCGTACTCGTGCTCCACGCCGGATTCGGGTGCCAACACCCACGTATCCTTGAATCCGCCACCCTGCGACGAGTTGACAATCATCTGGCCGGGCACCGACGAGTATCGAGTCAAGCCCGAATACCACACGTGCGTATTCTTGCCGGTGACCACGAAGGCACGCAAATCGCACTTGCGCGGCGACATCTCGCCGGTCTTCGGGTCCACCACATCGATATCACGGAACTGAATCACCTCTTGGGCAATGAATCGACGCGGCTCCTCCTTGATCCGGTTGGCGAGCTCCTCACGTGCGGCGGCATCCAGCGACGAACCAAACACCACGCCGTAACCGCCGGCTTCGGCCACATCCTTGATGACCAGCTCGCCCATCCGATTCAGGACTTCCTTGCGGTCGGCCTCGAACATCGGCATGTACGTGGGCGCGTTGTTGAGAATCGGTTCCTCGCCGAGATAGTACTTGATCATCTGCGGCACGAAGTAGTAGACGGCCTTGTCATCGGCCGCGCCGTTGCCCGGCGCGTTGACGATGGCCACGTTGCCCGCGCGGTAGGCGGACAGGATACCGGGCACACCGATCACCGAATCAGGATTGAAGGCGAACGGGTCGAGGAATTCGTCGGACAGGCGGCGGTAAACCACGCCCACACGGTGGCGTTTGCCGGCGTAGTCGAGGAAGTAGACCTTGTTGTCCACCACTTCGAGGTCTTCGGGGAAGGCCAACGCCGCACCGGTTTTCTCCGCCAGATAGGCGTGCTCGAAGAACGCGGAATTGTAGCGGCCGGGAGTCAGTACCACGGCGATGCCCTCGGTGGAGACAAAGTCCATGGCTTTGCGCAACAGGCGCGGGTATTCGCGATTATCGCGAATACGAACGTCGCGGAACAGGCGCGGGGAGATGCGGCGCTCGATGTCGCGCACGAACAGCGGGTAGCTGGCACCCGAGGGGATGCGCCGGGTGTCTTCCAGCACCCACCAGCGGCCGTCCTCGCCTTGGACCAGGTCCTCGCCGGCGATATGCGCGAAAATGCCGCCGGGAGGGGTCACACAGTTGACCTGCGGGAAGTAGCCGGCCGAGGTGTATACGTATTCTTCCGGCACGACGCCATCATGAATAATGCGCTTATCGGAATAAATGTCCTTCAGATAGGCGTTCAGGGCGTTGACGCGCTGCTTCAGGCCCTTCTCCAATTCGTCGTATTCGTCGGATTCGATAATGCGCGGCACAGGGTCGTACGGGAACAGCCGGTCATGGTATTCGCCGTTCTTGTAGATGCCGAAACGCACACCGTTGCGGGACAGCTCTCGATTGATCGCTTCGCGGCGGTTTACCAGTTCATGGGCCAGTCTGCGTGCTGCGGATTCGATCATCGTGCCTGCTCCTTGCTGTGGCGGCTTCTGTGGCTTCAAGCGGTTAGGCGTGTTGAGCGCACGCTGACGCCGCAAGCCGCAACCGGGTTTGATGGTTTCAACCTAAGGCGGGCCCGTTTCAACAAACGCGCGAGAATGTTACAGGCAGGTCACTTCGCCGGCCGCGTGCATCTTGACGACCGCACTCGTCTCGCCGACCGCACTCGTTACAATGAATGGCTATGACACGACTGCGCATTGACTTGGCCTACGACGGCGGCGGATTCTATGGCTGGGCCAAACAGCCCAATCTTCGTACAGTGCAAGGCACCATTGAAGATGCGCTGCACAAGGTGCTGCGGGTGCCGACCGATGACGCGGCCGAACCGTTACGCTTGACAGTGGCTGGACGCACCGACACCGGTGTACATGCCTCCCACCAAGTGGCGCATCTGGATGTATCCGATGAGGTACTGAATCGCTGCGTAGGTCACATGACCATTCCGGTCACCGAGGCGCTGACTCGCAGACTCAAGGCTGTGCTGCCTTCGGACATCGTCATTCATGGCATTGCCGTAGCTCCGGTCGGCTTCGATGCCAGGTTCTCCGCATTGGAGCGCACTTATGTGTATCGGGTCGCCGATCGTTCGTCTGAGGTCGACCCGCGCCTGCGTGGATGCGTACTTACCGTGGATGAAGCGCTGGATCTGGAGCTTATGAACCGCGCAGCCTCATTGACCATCGGCCTGCACGATTTTGGTTCCTTCGCCACTCCGAATCCGGGAGGCACTACGATCCGTGAAGTCAAGACCGCCTATTGGCGGCGGGTGCCGATCACTCCCCTAGTACCGGATGAGATGGCATCGCATGAAGCATATCGGACTCCGTCGCTGGAGTCCGGCCTGGTAGTGTTCACGATTGTGGCGGACGCCTTTGCCCGCAATATGGTGCGCTCCCTGGTCGGCTCATGCATCAAAGTTGGTTCGGGACGCAAATCACTGGAGTGGTTTGCCGGCAAAATGGCCGAGCCAGTACGTGAAGGCTCAAGCGGGCCGATTGCGCCGCAGGGCCTGACTTTGGAGCATATCGCATATCCCGCCGATGATCAGCTGGCCGCAAGAGCCGAGGCCATTCGGGCCGTACGTACGTTGTAGATTCTATGAAAACAACGCAAAAGGGCTGGAACCCAAACGGATTCCAGCCCTTTCAGCTAGCTTAGCGAAACGCTATTCAGCTCACTCGGCCTTCTCGGCGTCAGCGGCTTCCTCAGCGGGAGCCTCAGCCTCAGCGGCGGCGGTCTCCTCGACCGGAGCCTCAACAGCCTCAGC
>OAVI01000623.1_pt1 | contig 10275 bp, 7 predicted proteins | sample 1476381 | NCBI WGS metagenome assembly OAVI01 (sample SAMEA2580083, study PRJEB22360) | human gut metagenome | biome: human gut; feature: human-associated habitat; material: faeces | place: Denmark | collected 2008/2010 | reverse complement strand
TAGTATAATATCCAACGAAGGCATTCCGCTTTATCAAAATGCCGGCTCTCGGCATAGGTCTCTGCCATTAAACGAAAAGCGGCTTCCCGTCCCCACAAACGGGAGAAATTCGCGCATCCTCGTTTCAGCGAGACAGGCCCGAAGTGCATCCGGTTTATATCGATCAAGGAGAACTTAACCCCTTCCTCCGTACGATCGTACAATACATTTCCGGGAGAGAAATCGGCATGATAAACCTCCGCCTCATGCAACTTTGCCATATAAGTACCTAACGCACGGAAAATATCCTCGTTCTCCTCTACCGGACGCTGTCCGACTTTATACAATGTCTTATAGCTGGATTGCAGACTGATAAAATAACTATATTCCAAAAACCCTTTCTTCCTAAAAAGGATATAAGCGATCGGGGCAGGAGTCTCAAACCCCTTGGCAACCAATCGCAGAGCGTACTCATAGGCTCGCACAGCCTTAGGCTGACGGAAAAAACGATAAATAACACGGTTTATCAAGAGGGGGATTCTATACCGCTTGACATTCAGTTCCACACCATCTACCTCAAAAACCTTGATCTCATTCCTCGCCTTATAAATCGTTTTTCCCTCTTCTGAAAATATACGAGGTACACGCCTTACAAAATCCTCGAATCGCCCGTACGCCGGGTTAATGATCTCCTTCATCCGAAACCATTTCATTTAAAGAGGTTAATACCTTGTTTATGATTAGATCCGGATTGAGCTGTTTCATACACGCCCAATCCTTCCGCAGGCAGGGCTTTTGGCCGAATACGGAACAAGGACGGCAAGGTAAGTCCAACTGGATACAATCCTCCGGATCCTGATGATATCCGTAAAATCCGGCATAGGGATGGGTAGCGCCCCAAACGGAAAGCACCCGTGTACCGACCAAGGAAGCAAAATGCATATTGGCGGAATCCATGCAAATCAACAGATCCAACCGACTGATCAAGGCCAGTTCCTGATCCAAGGAATACTTGCCCGCCACGCTTTTTACCCGGGGATACTCAAAAGCCCATTGATCCAAGAGCGCCTCCTCGTAGCCACGACCACCGAACAGGAAGATGGTAAAATCCTCTCGATCGGAAAGCTCGGCCATGACCAGCTCCATCTCCCCGGTCGGATAAATCTTTCCCCGGTGCTTGGCGAAGGGGGCGATACCGATCCATTTGCCCGTCTTCGTTCCCGCAAGGGGTTCCAAGGCGGATAAATCAGGGGTCGAGGTCTCATAAAGCGAGGTGAACGATTCCGTATAGTTAAGCCCGGCGTTGCGGAACACATCCGCATAACGTTCGATCACCGGGCGAAGTTGTTTAAATCGTTTATGCTTCGCGTCGGTCAACCGGGCACGATCTTTCCGGGCCTTATCCACGACAAACACCCGTCTGCCGTTCAAGCGGAACAGCGTACGGATAATCATGGTTCGCAACACATCGTGCAAATCCAGCACCATATCGAAATCGTATTTCACCAAGGCAGAGGCAAAACGAAGCAATCCCGCCAACGTTTTCTCCGTGCTCTTCGTATTGATACCGATCACGTTCACGTTCTTCGGGCGGTTGATAAAAACCGGGATCAAGAACGCTTGCGTCAACACGGTAAACGAGTCCGTAGGATTCGCCTTGGCTGCGGAATAGATAACGGGAACGGTCATCGCCACATCCCCGATAGCCGAAAGTCGTATTACTAATATATTTGCCATTATTTCTTACCGTACAACACAGGATTCAAGGCCGGGTCGTTGTACATCTTCATTTGCTTGTAGACCTTCATGTATTTCTTACCGTCACGGATATCGGATAGCAATTGATCCAAAGCCATCGACAAATCCTTCTTCTGTTCAAGACGGCCAACTTCTGCTCACAACGAGCCTTATGCTCGGCAGTAGCGTCCGGACGGTTTGCCTCCTCACGCATATGATAGATCTTAAGCGTAAGGATCGACAGACGATCGATCGCCCAAGCCGGGCTTTCCGTATTGATCGTAGCGTCCGGCAATACTTTCACGTTCTTGTATTTATCCAGAAAGAAACTATCGATCAACTCTACCAAATCCGTACGATCTTGATTCGACTTGTCGATGCGGCGTTTGATAGCCAGCGCTTCCACCGGGTCGATCTCCGGATTCCGGATAATGTCCTCCAAATGCCATTGGACGGCATCGATCCAGTTCTTAAGATAAAGATAAAACTCGATGCTCTTTACCGCATAGGGATTATGCACTGTAGCATCTACATTGTCAGTTACATGATAAGCCTCCGTAGCTTGCTCAAAAATGCGGAAACATTGTTCGCTGAAGTTCATATATGATTCATTTTCTTTCTGTGAATACTTTGTGGGACAAAGATAATGCTTACGGATCAGAAACCCAATTCTACCGGATAAATTCTATCCTCTTAGCATATATCCTTTCTTCGGCAAGGATACGATGCCGGTAGACGGATCGTTATGAAGCGCTTTACGGAGATAGGTGACCTGCACATTCAAGGCCAGGGAGTTGGCGTATGAGCTAGTTCCCCAGACGGTTTCCAACAGAAGGTCACGATCCACCGCCAGATTCAGGTTTGTCGCCAGGATTCGCAGAAGATCCGCTTGGCGGGAAGTGATCAATACCTTGTTATTGCCCGTACGGATCTCATTCGTGGTATAGTTGAAGGTCGTGTTTCCGAAATGGAAGCTCTCCTCCTGCACGTTTTCATGGACACCGATCTCAAAACGGTCCTTGATACGGGCGATCAGCTCTTCCGGATAGAAGGGTTTCGCCAAGTAATCGTTTCCGCGCAAGCTAAAACCTTTCAAACGGTCGTTCTTATCGGAACGGTCGGAAAGGAAAAAGATCAAGACATGGCGGTCTTGCTCACGGATCTTTTCCGCTACCTCGAAACCGTTTAGGCCGGGCATGTTGATATCCAGCAAGACCAGGTCCGGTTTCACGACCGGGAATTGCTCCAAAGCCATGGTACCATTGCCGGTATAAGTCACCTCATACCCCTCCCGTTCCAAGAATCGCTTCAAGACGAGGGAATACTTAAGGTCATCGTCAGCGAAAAGTATTTTCAATGTCGATTTCATAAGGCTGTAGTCGGTAGATTTATAGTAATTCGAGTGCCTTCACCTAATTCACTTCGCAGGGATACTGAACCATGATGCGCCTCTACTATTTGGCGAACGTAGCTCAATCCCAACCCAATACCGGGAATTTGCTTATCAGGCAGATGAGACGAACGGTAAAACTTCTCGAATACCTTTCGCCGCTCATCCGGAGCGATACCGAAGCCATTATCCGAAACGGTCAATTCCACCCCTTGCTGATTCCAAAGCACTACGATATCGATATTCACTTCCTCTCCCGAATATTTGATCGCATTCTCTATCAAGTTAGACAAGACATTCGCCACATGTACCGGATCGGCCGTCAGATCCGGCATATCCGGGGGAAAGGCCGTCGAGAAAGAGACTTTTTTCCCGGCGGGGATATTGGTTAGGCGTACCACCTTCTCCACCAACTCACGGAGATTAAAAGCGGAAGGTCTCAGAAGCGTCTCCCGCTCGTCCGCACAGACCATATCTTTCAATTTTCCCAGATAGGCGGAAAGATTATCCAACTCGAACATGGAGTCTTGAAGGACCCGTTCCGTCGTGGCCTCATCCATCCGCATCTCCCGGTCATTCAAGAAAGAGACGAATACCTTCAAGGTTTGTACCGGTCGCCTCAGCTCATGGATCATCGTATGCACGAACCCCTCACGCAACTCGTTCAAGCGCATTTGCTCCCAGATCGTACGGATCTGGAAACCCAAGCAAGCCAGCAATAACAAGATAAGGAAAATACTTAGGAAAAGCTGCCATCCCATCCGGCCCAATAACGGATTTATGGGAAGATCCACATCCACCCACACCGCCATTCGCTCGATCGGGGCGAACACATAGCATATCGAGATAGAGGTTGAAAACAGGTTTTTCGATAATGGGAACCATAAGGCCGATGACTGTCCGGACAATGTATCGCTCGCTACGAACGGACGTACCCGATAATCCAGACCGGGCAGACCGGCAGACAAGATGGAGTCCAAACGCTCTGCGGAGAAAGGCACGAAGAACTCCACGACCGAACGATCTACCCCAACTAATAAGCTATCTTCCGGCATATTCGGGTCCAGATGAAGCCGAAAACTATGGATCTTTGTCGTATCCTTGGGATAAAGCTGGAAACCGAACGAGTTTTTCAACCCGTTTAACACGCTATCACCAGACTGGTATTTCGACTGGCGTTCTATGATATAAGTACCTTTCGTCATCTCCGCCTCTTCCTTCCGTATACGAAATTCCTCCTGCCCGGCATGAAATACCTCACCGGCGATCTCATCCGCATAAGTACACATCTCGTACCGGAACTGATTGAACAGCCAATAGCCTTGTCCCCCGACCGCCGCCAAAGCCGCCGACAACGAGATTACCCATATCCATCGAATTCTCTTTCCCATGTCTCATTCCTTTCCGGCAAAGATAGATAGCTACTCCATGATTACAACGTACATGTAGCCATTTTTATAAGCGGAGTAATATTTCAGTAATAAAAATCTTCCTTACGGCGAACGTTCCTCTCTTACATTCGCGACAAATAACTTCTAAAACCAACAGATCATGAAACGAATCATAGCGACAATCGGCCTGCTTTGCGTAGGTCTGTCAGGGGCGGGACACGAGACGAACGCCCAAGTGACAATCAACATCTTCAACCTAAACGACGTACTAAGAGCCAAGCCCATCGACGAGACACGTTTCACGGTACAATACCAAACCACGTCCATGCCGGACACGCTCCAACCCGACAAGAAAGAGGAAGAGACCCTCATGCTGAAGGTCGGGGATAAATGCTCCGTTTACTATAGTTACGCCAAATTCCTCACCGATTCCGTACTAGAGGCCGACAAAGCCGCCGGAGCCTCACAAGAAGTCATCAATGAACACCTGCAACGATATTCCTCCAAGACCAATGCACAGGTCTACAAGAATTATCCGGCGGGAAAGACCACGACCTTGGATGCCCTTGCCGCCAGTCGCTTTCGCTGCGAGGAAAAGGAGGAGCGCCCGGAATGGACCTTACTGCCCGATACGATGACCATCCTGTCCTATCCTTGCCGGAAAGCGACCTGTCATTTCAAGGGCAGGCATTATGAGGCTTGGTACACGCCGGAGATACCGAAAAGCGAGGGTCCTTGGAAATTATGCGGATTACCGGGCCTGATCCTAAAAGCCCAAGACAGCCAAGGACATTACACTTTCATCTGCACGGGTATCGAACTGAGCCGGGGTAAGAACCCGATCCTTTTCGGGGGAAACGATTTCGAGCCGATCAGCCGCAAGAACCTGCAAAAGGCTTACGAACGATATGCCGCCGATCCTATCGGATACATCGCCTTGACCTCGCCACAGGTGAAAGTGACCGTCACCGACGATAACGGAAAACCTTACCAACCCAAGAACATGCCGTATAACCCTATAGAAAGGGAAGAAAGATGAAACGGATCATACTGCATATACACACTTTTTGTTTACTTACGCTGCTCTGCCCGGCAGGATTGGCCGCCCAATCCGTCATCCGAGGGATCGTGATCGACAGGGAAAGCCAACTGCCGGTAGAAGCGGCCACCGTGCAATTAACCAGAGGCAACGTCTCCTTTCCTATCAACTATACGTTAAGTAATAATGAAGGGACCTTTACCCTCACCCAACCGAAGCGGACGGACTCACTTCTCGTCTCCGTCTCGCTCTTAGGGTACCAAACCCAGCAACAAGCCGTACATGCCGGACAAACGCTTCGTTTTGAGATGGAGCCGCAGGTATTCAGCCTAAAGGAGGTGAAAATCCATCCGGGACGTGTCTGGGGGCGGCAAGATACGATCAATTATGATGTCACCCGCTTTCTCTCCCCAAAGGATCAATCCATCAAGGACGTATTACGGAAACTTCCGGGTATCGATATCGATGATCTGGGGAAGATCTCTTACAACGGGAAAGAGATCCGTAATTTCTATGTGGAGGGACTGGATCTCACCAACGGGAAATACAAGCAAATCAGCAAGAACCTGCGAGCCGACGCCGTACAGAACATACAAGTGATGGAGAACCACCAACCGATCCGTGTGTTACAGAGAAAGATCAAGACCGAAGACGTAGCGTTGAACCTCAAGCTGAGACCGGAATTCCGAGATCGCTGGTTGATCAATGCCGAAGGCGGTCTCGGCGCATCCCCGTTCTTATGGAAAGGAGCCGCTGACGCCTTGCAGATCAGCCGCAGCAGCCAATCCGCTTATCTATATAAAGGGAATAATACCGGGCAGGATGTATCGGACGAGCAAAATACGCTTACCGAATCACCCGAATCCCGTTTATCCGAGCCCAAGGTTCCCCAATTTCTGCTACAGCCCTCATTCTCCGCCCCGCTAAAGAAAGAGCGCTGGCTGTTCAACCATATACACAGCCTATCCGCAAATCGCCTATATAAACTGAACGAGAACACCCAACTCCGTATAAACGCCGGTTATATCCACGACCGGCAAACACAGGAAAGGGGGAGTGAGACGACTTATTACCAATCCGAGGATACGATTCATCTAACGGAGCAAAGCGATAGCCGCATTCGCTCGGATCAAGCCAACCTAAATATCGGAGTGGAAAACAACTCGCAGGAAAGGTATCTCAAGAACCAGTTCTCAGCCACCGGAGATTGGCAATCCAGCCTTTCCCATATAACCGGAAACACAATTTCCACCGGCCGTACAACATTGGACCAACGCATCAAAACCCCGAACCTCGACTTGCGTAATAATTTACGGAGCCTGTGGAGCTTGGACAAATACACGTTGGAAGTCCAGTCTTTGCTCCGTTACCACAGCAACGCGGCCGATCTTCGCTTGGATAATTACCCTTATCCAATGAACTTACGCGACTTTTATACCGATAATTCCTTTTCATTCCTGAAAAAGAACGGTTCCCTCACCCAGCGATATACGGTGGGCATAAACGGGGAGATCAGCAATATCGAGAAAAGCCTGCAAACTTATCTCTCACCCGATTACCAATGGAATACCTATAAATGGACCCTATCCCTCAGCGCCCCTCTCAGATGGACCGGATATACAGGGGTCGGTTTCTCCCGCATCTCGGTTAATCCGTCCCTGTCCATTATCTACAAACTGAATTACGCATGGCGTTTCACGGTACACGCCTCCTATAAGGAAAGATACGGAGAGATGACCGACTTATACGACCGGCCTTATCAAACGGATTACCGGAATAGCGTCTGGAATTGCGGAATCCTCCCGGTTTACAGACAACAGCTTTATTCCGTTTATGGGGAGTACAAGAATACGGCACGGGAATTCTTCGCCACGGTAAACCTGACACACAACCGGGAGTGGTACAACCGTATATACGAGCAACGTATAGAGAACGGACAGATACAACGAGTCTCCTTACCACTGTCCAACCACGGTTCCGGATATACCGTCAAAAGCACGCTATCCAAAGGCTTTTACGATCTAGGGCTAAAGACCTCGCTCCTGGCGCTCCTCAATATCAGCAAGGCCGAGCAAATCAGCGGGGGACAAAGGCTTCCCTATCAATATCGTCTCATGCGCCTAGAACCCAAAGTGATCTGGACTCCCAACCGCCATTGGGAGACCAGTTACCAAACCGATATCCGGTACGGAGGAAGTAAAATAGGAGAACGTACCCGTTTGGCGCCCTTATGGAACGTCACCCAACAAGTACAACTCTCCTACATTTTCTCACCCATAGAGGCAAGCCTTTCCGTAGATCATTATCACAATGACGTGAATGAAGACCAATCCGTCAACGCCGTTTTCGCGGACTTCTCGGTCTTATGGAAATCCCGGCGTTTGCAAATCACCGCCACGGCGACAAACCTGTTCGACAAACGTACCTACGGATACACGCGATACGCATCGTTGGAAAGCTATACCTCATGGGTACGTATCCGTCCCCGGGAGTTTCTGGTAGCGATCCGCTACCAGCTATAAACGATCCAGACGAGTCCGGGTTATAGGCGTATCTTCCGCTCCACCGTACCCTCTGCCGTATCTATCCGTATGAAATAAACGCCGGGCTGGACATTTCCCAAGGAAACAGCGTAATCCACCGACGCAGGTAAACCGACCTTCTTTTCATACAGATGACGACCCGAAGCGTCATACACATGGATACTGAACGAACTAGGGACCTCCGCCCAACGGACATGGAAACTTCCTTTCGTACCGCTAGCATATATGGACACGGCCTCTTGCGGAGCCTCCTCGAATACGTTCTCCGTAGAGGTAGGAATTCCCAATATATCCAGCAAACCTTTATACACGTCTATTTTTCCCCATCCCCATTGCTTGTTCGGATAAGAGAGCGGCTTATCCTGAACAGACGTACGGGAGAAAACATCCTTGATATCATCCGGGGATAAAGTAGGGTTCGCCTGTAGCCAAAGAGCGATACTGCCTGTCACGAAAGGACAAGCCATTGGTGTACCACTCATATAGCCCCACGGATATCTATGTCCATTAAATGTGGAATAACGAGCCTGATATACCTTGTCTCCTTCACCGGTCTCACCCTCCAGATAGAATGAGTTATAAGAGGACGCCACCCAAAGTCCGGGTGCTGTTATATCTGGTTTCATGCGATTATCAACCGTAGGGCCTACGCTTGAAAATGATGTTAACTCACCCAAACTATTACCTGGCCAATAAGAGGTACCCCCATCTACATTTACCGGGCATATACGAGTGGCATAAGCCCCGACAGCTATCACATTTTTGGCCGATGCCGGAGAGCCGATAGTAAAATCTCCCGTTCCGATCGTATAGGGATCCCCCTTTCCCAAGTCCGTAAATAAGCTCTCGCCATTGTTGCCCCAAGCCCGGACCGGCGTGTTATTTGTCGCCACATGAAGTAAGAATATCTTTTCATTTTTGGTGCCTTCCGGATAATTGAACTGAATAAAAAGGCGGTATCTCCCATTAAACACATATAATTCAGATTCCATTCGCGCCTCATACACCAACGTACCATCCACGCTCTCACTAGTAAAAACAGAAGATTTAGGCATTGTATCCAAGGCAAAGAACCCGGTCGTATTTAATATCTCATCGCTTTCACTATCATACAGATCCAGGCAAACAGAAAAAGGTTCCCCGGGCTCGTCCGCCCAGATATCCACCAATCCATAAGAAATATCCGTATTAGACCTGCCAACAAAAGTACGCAAGGTATCCGAAGGCGACATCAGTTCGGTATATACTGGCATGTCCCTAGAATTTCCCATAGCCACCGTGATAATTTTACCCGGCCCGACCATTCGGTCCAACATTATATCCATAAAATTAGTACCATCGTGTCCTCCAATACCATCCCCTAAACTAAGATTCACCACGCAAGGTCTACCCTGTTTCTCGCTCTCTCTGAATATATAGTCCACTCCGTCTACGATATCGGAGTTCTGCATGGTAGTAGCCACCAAGATCATATCACTCTCGTTGGCAACACCTTGATAGGGCGTATCAAACCCTCCTCCGGCAGCTATGCCCGCGACATGGGTACCATGCGTATTTACATCCGAATCAAACGAGCAAGCCGCATCCAGCAGTTCCTCTTCCGTCCTGTATTCCGCTTTACTATAAGGACTCGTTTGGTCCCAAACTTGTTTGATACGATACGCTTTACCCTCCTTGTCATAGAAATTCGGGTGAGTAAAATCAAATCCACTATCGACTACACCCACGATAACCCCCTTGCCCGTATAAGGCTGGGGAAGCTTAGTCCCCGCATAGGCGTCCGCCACGTCCGAGTAGTAACGGGCCGAGTCCATACTGGCCCTCATAGGTTGTGAAGCGGATACATATTGGATACAACCCAGCTCAGACACCGACTCCACGGCAGACAGGGGGATCAACACCGTAGCGATATCTCCCGTCCTTGTCCGGATACGGCACCCGGCCGAATCCAAGGAAGCCCATCCCTCATCCGTCGCCACCTTCACGAAAGCCGAGAGATAATCTCCCGAGATAGAACTCCTCAACAACGAGTTCGCCGTATCTTTCTTCGCTAATTTGTCTAAAAGAATGCGTGTATAGGGAGACATCTTGGAATACGTAGGTTCTTGGGCAAACATCCCTCCTACCACAAAAATCGCTAGAAGCAGCGATAACAAAATAGATTTTTTCTTCATATTAACCATCTTTTCTATTATT
>OAVI01000617.1_pt1 | contig 10388 bp, 8 predicted proteins | sample 1476381 | NCBI WGS metagenome assembly OAVI01 (sample SAMEA2580083, study PRJEB22360) | human gut metagenome | biome: human gut; feature: human-associated habitat; material: faeces | place: Denmark | collected 2008/2010 | reverse complement strand
CAGGGCGGAGGTGGCCATAACCAGCAACTGGGTGATTTCGTATTCCTCGGCCAGCCGCATGCACTGGGACACGGCTTCCAGAATCGCCTCGATGCCGGACTTCTTGATTGAGCCGTCGTCCTTTAAATACTTCATCAGGCGCACTGTGGATTTGGTGCTGGCCTCGGGGTCAGGGCGAGCGCCGGGGGCGGCGTCGACGATAAGCATGTGGATAGTGTTCGAACCGATATCAAGCACACCAAGTCGCGTGGTATGCGAACGCAGATTGACCATGATTCCTATTCCTGACCTTACCTAACCCGTGATGGCCGAACAACGGGCCGACCATCGCAATCAGCCAGCCGTGCGCCACCATGGCGAGTCGTTCGGCCGGCAACCAACACCGTGAGGCCAGCCGAACATCACACAAACTCGACTACTGTACAACAATCACACCGGCTGCCGCGCCGTTCACAGCGATTCGACGAACGTTCCGAGACGTTCCAGCCCCTCGGTCAGGGCCTCACGTGAGGCGGCATAGCTCAGGCGCACGTGCGTATCCGCCGTGGCCGCGCCGAAGTCGCGGCCAGGAGTCAGAGCCACATGGGCTTCATCCAGCGCGCGTTCGCAGAACGTCCAGGCATCCAGACCAGTGCGGGAGATGTCGAAGTAGGCGTAGAACGCGCCATTCGGCTCCACCTCAACCGGCAAACCGATGCGCTTGAGCCCGTCAATCACAATGCGGCGACGGGCCAGCAATTCCTGACGACGAGCTTCGCATTCCGCCAAGCTTTCCTGCGTGAAGCAGGCGAGCGCCGCATGTTGCGTGGGCGTGTGGGCGCACAGGTAGTAGTTGGTGGCCAGATCGTCAACCGCTTCCAGCACAGTGGGCTCGTCCGGCAGAATCGCCCAGCCGAGGCGCCAGCCGGTCATGCCGAAGAACTTGGAGAAGCTGTTGCATACGATGGCATCGGGGTCGCAGGCCAGCACGGATTTGACTTCGGTACCGTCCGGCTCCCGGTCAGCCAAGTCGAGGTAGGTTTCGTCCACGATGCGCCATGCGCCGCGGCTGGCGGCCAACTTGCACACCTCGTCCAATACGTTGAAGTCGATGGTGGTGCCGGTGGGGTTGGACGGCGACGTGATCATTACGGCCTTGGTCTTGCTCGTCCAGTACTGGCTGCACAGGTCGGCGGTCAGGTGGAAGCGGGTGGCGACCGAGGTCGGCACATCGATGACCCGGCCTTCAAACGACCGCACAAGTTCGCGGTTGCATGGGTAGGAGGGGTCGGCCACAATCACATCGTCACCGGGGTCCACGGTCAGCGCGGTGGCCAACAGCAGAGCGGCCGAACCGCCGGCGGTCACGCAGATACGCTTGGGGTCGATGTCAAGGTCATGACGCTCGCGGTAGAAGTCGGCGATGGCCTGACGCAGTTCAGGTAGGCCCATGGCGGCGGTGTACGGCAGGGCCCGGCCGTCGTACTGTTCGCGCATGGCGTCGCGTACGGCGGGCGGCGCGCCGAAATCGGGCTCGCCAAGGCTTAATTTGATGACGCTGGTACCTTGGGCGATCATCTTGTCTGCTTGTTCGCCGAATACCATGGCACGGAAGGGATTGGCCTCACGCGCTCGGCGGGACATGACTGGAGACGCGGCCGGAGATTGGGGCTGCTGCGCTGCTTCGTTTTCCATATTTCGGTTCTATCCGCCTCACGGGACAAGGTTTCTTCTTCTATAATCACTGTAGGTCGATTGAGTGTACCAACCCGCATTCAAGGAGGAATAATGAGTCGATTCAATGGCAAGCGCGCCGAGTTCGAGGCCAGCGGCGAAAAAATCAACGTCGCGATTCTGGGTGCGGGCCGCATAGCTCACACCATGGCCGGCACCCTGACCCAGATGGCTGAAGATTCACTGTATTCCTCATGGATTCACCCGTATGCGGTAGCGGCCCGTGATATTACGCGCGCGCAGGCTTTTGCCGACCAATGGCATTTTGACAAGGCTTATGGATCGTATGAGGAGTTGGTGGCGGACCCGGATGTGGATCTGGTGTATATCGCCACCCCGCACAGTCTGCACGCCGAACAGGCGATCCTGTGTATGAAAGCCGGCAAGAACGTGCTGGTGGAGAAGTCGTTCACCGCGAACGCCGGGCAGGCACGTGAGGCGCTGGCCGTGGCCGAGGAAACCGGCATGCTGTGCACGGAGGCCATCTGGACGCGCTACATGCCCAGCCGCAAGCTCATCAACGAAGTTATCGAGTCCGGCGAGATCGGCGAGGTGAAAGCGGCGAGCGCCAACCTGTGCTATCCGGTGTCCGGCAAGGCACGTATGACCGATCCGGCCTGTGCCGGTGGCGCGCTGCTCGATGTGGGCGTGTATCCGCTGAACTTCCTGGATATGGCGGTCGGCGCCGACCATGGCCGTACACTTGATCATTTCGATACGTCGATGGTGCCCGCCGAAACCGGTGTGGATGCGCAGAATTCCACCACGTTGTATTACAGCGACGGCACGATGGCCGTGTCCACCAGTTCGATGCTGGTTTCCTCCGACCGCGGCGGCTATGTGTGGGGCACCGAGGGTTATCTGGTGGTCACCAATATCAACAATCCCGAGTCCATCGACATCTATGACAACGCCCACAAGCCCGTGCGCAGCATTGCGGTGCCGCCGCAGTTGACCGGTTATGAGTATGAGGTGGCCGATGCGGCCAACGCGCTGCTGGACGGCAAGATCGAATGCGAGGCGATGCCGCACGCCGACACCATCCGCATCATGGAGCTGATGGATGCGATTCGTGACCGTTGGGGCCTGAAGTTCCCGTTTGAATCCTGATTTCAGCTCCCCTCCAGAGGGGAGCTGAAATTATTCCGCTGAATCTGCATCTCCTTCAACAATCTGCTCATACAGCCGTGCGAGGCGTTCGTCGCGCACGGCTTTCGTTAATTCGCACTCCCATACGGTAATTACACGCCAGCCAGCGGCCTCCAGTTCGGCTCGCTGCGCGATGTCTCGATTGTGATTGCGCAGTAGTTTCGCCTGCCAGAATTCCACGTTCGATTTCGGCATCGAATGTTTGGAACATCCTTCATGCATGTGCCAGAAACAGCCGTTGACAAACACGATGGCGTGGTATTTCGGCAGTACTACATCCGGGTGTCCGGGGTAACGCTTGTCGTTCTTGCGGAATCGCAACCCCTTGCGAAACAGGTAGCTGCGTACCAGTACCTCAATTTTGGTGTCTTTGCCACGAATATGCGACATCGTGTACGAACGGGTACCCCGCTCATACTTCTCCACTGGCTGTTTCTTGCGATTCACGCACTCCAGACTACCGTGACGTTGCGGCGAGAATGAGACCCTGAACGAACGATCACCCATCTTGTCCGTCCGCGTCTCTTATCGCGGGCAATGATCATCCGTCGGTCGAGACTGCCCGATTAGACTGAGTTCAATGGATGACATGACGATTCGTAGGGCCACGGCGGCCGATATTCCCCAAATCGACGAACTGCTGCGGCAGGTGCTCGAAGTGCATCATGCCGGCCGACCGGATCTGTTCAAAGGCGGTGTCAAGAAATACACGGACGAGGAATTGAAGGCGATTCTGGCCAACGATCAGACCCCTGTGTTCGTGGCGGTTGCGCCATCTGCCAATGACGGCACTGACGCCGAACATAACGCCGACTCCCCCGCCACCGACCAAGTGCTTGGCTACGCATTCTGCGTGTTCCAGCAGCACCTCAACAGCAATATCCTGACCGATATCAAAACCCTGTACATCGATGATCTATGCGTTGACGAGCGGTCCCGCGGCCACCATGTAGGCTCCACCTTGTATCGCTACGTGCTCGACTTCGCCCGTCAATCCGGCTGCCACAACGTAACGCTCAACGTCTGGGCCTGCAACCCCAAAGCCCAAGCCTTCTACGAACGCATGGGACTCACTCCATATCACATCGGCATGGAGCAGGTGCTGTAGCGCCGCCGTTTCAGCAGCACGATGATGGCGATGATCGCAGCGAGGCTGCATAGGGCCACGCCATATACAAAGCCCGGAGTTCCGAAATTCATGAGGCAGATTGTGATGTTACCGGTAGTGGTTACCGAAAACACGACGATAAGCGCGACGATACGAATCATATCCAGCAGTCCAGCTGCTTGAGCCAACAGATGCTCCGGTACCACCAGTTTGGCCGCCGTGCACAGCAAAGTCGCCTGAACGGCGAGCAGAATCGCCCATTCCCAGAACATGGACGGTTCTTTAAGCAACGTGGTCTCCGGAAACATAGACACCACCTCATTGATAGACCACGGCGCCACAACAATCTCCACATATGCGAGCCCAATGCAACACACGACAAGCACCACGGCAATGGCATAGCGCCAAGCGACGTCTGTTTTGCGAGATTTACGAGAAATGAATGCGATACCAGCGTTCATGGCTATGCTCCTTAATCCAATATCAATATCAATGGATGAACCTGCACTGCACCGTATGCCACCATCATAATATATCGAATATCGATATAAAAATATCGAAAAACACTTTCACCATTCACCTACACATCCGCAAACCCATGAATACACATGTTCTTAATCGGGATGGGGAGTGCACAAAGAAGCTCTGTCACCCCAGCAGATTGAGGAGATCGTCCTTGGTGAGGGTGGCGATGGAGGCGGGGGCTTCGGTGAGGGCGCTGGCGCCGGTGCCGGCTTCGTCGGCAAGCAAGGAAGCGTCGGTGAACTGGCGGGCGAGCTCGCTCTTAGTATGCTGAAGCTCCAAGATACGTTCTTCGATGGTGTCCTTGGCCACCACCTGATACACGTTGACGTCTTCGGTCTGGCCGATACGATGTGCTCGGTCGGTGGCCTGATCCTGTGCGGCGGCGTTCCACCATGGGTCGGCGTGGATGACCACGCTGGCACCGGTCAGGTTCAGTCCGGTGTTGCCGGCCTTCAGGGAAATCAGGAAGGCAGGCGTATCGTCCGCATTGAACTGGTCGACGAGTTCGAGACGCTTCTTCTTGGGCGTGGAGCCGGTGATGGTGTAGTAGCGCAGGCCTTGCGCGTCGAAACGTTCGGCGATCAGATCAAGGAAACTGGTGAACTGGGAGAAGATCAGCGCCTTCTTGCCTTCGTTCACACAGGTTTCCACCAGTTCGGTGATGGCGGCAAGCTTGGCCGATTGATCCTTGGCATCGGCGTACAGCAGCCTCGGATCGCAGCAGATCTGGCGCAACTTGGTCAACTCGGCGAGGATGCGAATCTTCGACGTGTTGAAATCGGCTTCTTCGCTGTGTTCGAGCTGCATTCTGAGCCGCTGCTCGTGAGCCGCATACAGCTTGCGCTGTTCGCCGGCAAGCCGCACGGTCAGCGTGGTCTCTAGCTTGTCCGGCAAATCGGTCAACACCTGGGACTTCAGCCTGCGCTTGATGAACACGCCCACCAACGACTGCAATTGGCGAGATACCCGAGCGGCCTCAGGATTGACTTGTGCGGCGGCCCGACCTTCAGCCGTGCTGCCATCCGCGGCCCGGGCATTGGAGATGGGCAACTCATAACGCTCATGGAATCGCTTATATGAGCCGAGCAGCCCCGGCATCAGGAAGTCGAAAATGCTCCATAGTTCGGAGAGTCGGTTTTCGATCGGCGTGCCAGTCAAGGCGAAACGATGGTCGGCGGCCACGGCCTTGACCGCTTTGGCTATTTTCGTGGTGTGATTCTTGATGTACTGGGCTTCATCCAATGCCATGACATTGAAACGTTGCTCATTGGCGGTGTAATCATCGACATCTCGGCGCAGCAGGTCGTATGAGGTGATGAGCACGGTGGGTTCATCCGCCCGGAACGCACGGCCGATGGCGGTACGGCGCTCGGCTTTGGTACCGGCCACCACCACGGCATTGAAGCTCGGGGCGAACTTGGTGAATTCGGCACCCCAGTTGTACACCAAGGACGCCGGGCACACGATCAGCGATGGGCCAAGGCTGCCGTCGCCCATCTCGCCGGTATTCCGCTGATATCGAGACAGGAGCAACGCGATAAGCTGCACGGATTTACCCAAGCCCATCTCATCGGCCAGAATGCCGCCAAAACCCTTGTCGCACAACGTGTTCAGCCATTGAAAGCCTTCGACCTGATAAGGGCGCAGAATATGCTTGAGACTATCCGGCACTTCATACGACTTAGGGTCGATGATCTTGAGATCGTCGATGTATTCGGTGAACGAAGCGTCCTTGACTACATCGGAGCCGTCATCCGGCAGCTCACCATCCAGTAGGAATGCTCGACCGCCCGGCAACTCGATCAGTCCGGAGTTGAGCTGCTGCTCGCTCAGATCGAGGTCGCTGGCCAATCGGTCCAACGTGCTGAGATTCGCGCCGCTGAGTTTGACAAGCGTGCCGTCCTTCAACTGATGGAATCGTTGACGCCGACGGTACGAAGATAGCAAGGCACCCACTTCGTCCGGCGGCACTTCATCAGCGAGGGGTGATATCTCCACCAAGTTGCCTTTGATGGACAATCCGACTTTGACGCTTGGTGGCTTGGGCGCGATCAGCCGGTCAAAAGCCGGTGTGGTGAAGACCTCCCCCACTTCCTTTAGTGCCGGCAATCCCTCGTCAAAGAGACGAACGATCTGCGTGGTGTCATCGCGATCGATAGTGGCCGCATCAGACACGATTTTTTTGGTGGCCTTTCGCGCGGCCGGCGTTCGGAACCCATTCACCGTCTGATGAGTGGCGGCCGCAACGCGCTTGCGCTGGTCAGGCATGGTAAAGAATTCACGCACTACATCAATCGCAAGATGCTCAGCGTCGAAATCACGCCCAATCACGCCCCGAGACAAGGGGATGGAACGCTCGCCCTCAGCATGCACCGTCGGGCCATCGGGTAGCAACGGGACAATGGCATCGCCGTAGCGTGCCTTGACCTCGCATTGCACACCATGCTCATCACGATCCAGATAAAACTGGAGGCTGCATTCCGTAGGACTTAATTCAGCCAGCTCGCGAGGAATCTCACTGGCCTCCAACAGTCCGGCACCAACCAGCTGAGGCAATAGCGTGCGTGCGAATAGGGCGATGTCATCGCCGGCAATGACCTGTCCCTCGCCATCGGGTTCAAACAGGTCTCCCAATAATCCTCGCAACGGAATCAATCGTTTCGGGCAACGGACGAATCGGCATCCTGCTGCGCTTTTACGCTGAGAGCCCGCCACCATGGCGGATACCGCACCGGCCGGATTAGTGGAGGCGAGCAACAGCCATACATTCTTGCCGCCGTCAATCACGGTTTCCACCGCTGGCACTCCGGTAAGCAGGTATCCGGCATCCGGACCATACGTATTGAAATCACGCCGCGCAATGCGCATGAGAAAATCTGGCTCGCCACCATCAACTGGCACCGATGCAGGCTGCCCGGAGAACCATGTGTTCAGCACGAGCTGTACGCCTCTGCCCTCACGTACGGACAGCAACCGGGCCACTTCCGGTGCTGAAAGCGTCAGATGACGGTCGATGGCGATATGCCCGTAATACCTGTCCTGCTGCTCGGCCGCACGACGCACGGCCATCGCATCATCAAGGACGTCCAGCAGGGGGCGCGAATCATCATCGAGCATATCCGGCGTATGAATAAAGGCAAGCTTCTGCCCATAATCCGCATAGTCGCCGTTCGCCATGGCAAGCACAAATTGCGGAATCGATTTCAGCACATAGCTGGACCCATTGGAAGCCGAGCCGATCTTGAACTCCACGCTCCACACGCCGTCGATGAAACTCAATATCGGGACAAGCTGCACCTGCCCCAAGCCCACAGTCTCGCTGTCACCCTGATACCCGCCGCCTCGGGTGCCGGCACGAGAGCCGTATCCGCTTTTTGTACGCCGAGCATTTGCACCGTTTTTCCCTTGCGTGGCATCAAACCGACGCATAACCGCATTGCGACGACGAATTTTGGCTTGAGCGTCTTGCCTATCGGCGTGCTCCATATAGTCAATCAGCGTCCGAGACGGTCGTGCGGCCCCGGCACGGTAGCCTTCAAAACGCTGCGGATCATCGCAGAATATGAAGGCGAGCGCAATCATGTGCTTGCACATGCCATAGCCACGGCCGTAAGCCGGGCATGAGCACTTGCCACCGACGGCTTCTCCCGTATCGAGGTCGAATTGCACGCTGGTACGATACCTACTCGATGGGCTGGTGGTGCCACGTAGAATACCGTCAAGCTCGGCATACCCGGTTCGATGATTTTCGCTGTATACCGGATTGATAACCATGGTGGCCGCTTTGCGCGCAATGCTACGGGCACGAGCGAGCACGGCATTCGACGATGACGATTCCACATCGTTGCGTAACGCAAGGATAGGGACGGCATGGGCTTCGGCACGCTTCGCAGACCCGGCGAAATGGCCTTCGTCCTCATCGTCGAACCATACGGAACGTCCTTGCCTGAAACGATAGGGCATCACCGCATCGGCGGCGGACAAACTGTCCGTTCCACCAAACGTTACGTCTCTGCTGCCGGCCGCGCCTGAGCTACCAAGTATTCCACCCGTCTCACCAGAAATGCCGCCTACTCCGCCGCTTTTACCGGCATAGATGCCCCTGCCCCCATTAGTGTCATCAGTGTCATCTATGTCATACCGACCGTCGTCGTAATCGGCATCTTCGTCGTCTCCTCTTTTCCAAGGATTGCGACGACGCAACGCATGGCCCCAGGAAACGCCGGAATCATCATCCTCATAAGGCAGGAGGCCATCGTCATCCGCATTATCGGGAACATGGCCAAACACACCATACCCTTTGCTCATGGGCGAGCCTCCTTTCCAGCGAATGTATTTCAACCCAACGTTTCCATCCTAGACGAAGCGCGCGGTAGCCTTAATGCATGGATGCAGACAAGCCGGCGCAACGCAAATCCTATGCAGGGAACACCACCCTCGAAATCTTCGAGGTGCTGTGGCGTCACAGTTACTTTGGGCATGGCCTGACCGTGCGGCAAATACTCGATGAGCTTGCCCGTAAACACCAGCTGGAAGATCCAAGCGAGCTGCCGACCGAGAAGACCATACGAAACCAGCTCAAAAAGCTGACCTCCACGGAATTTCTCGGCAGACATATCGGGCATCTCACCGAAAGCGACCTTGCCGGCATCGAATGCAAGAATCCACAACCCGGCTGGTATCTTGATGCATTCCTGTCCACTGCCGAAATGCGACTGCTACTAGACAGTCTTACCCTATCTCGCATCAGCCTCGACACCATGGACGACCTCATCGGTAAAATCCGCGAGCTCGCAGGCGCCGCCGGGCAGGCAGTAGGCTACCTGGACCATGTGGCCACCTACACGCATATCAACGGTGAGTTCCTATCCACTATCGACCAGCTGAATCAAGCCATCGAAGAAGGCCACGGCGTAACCTTCCAATACCGTGATTACGGACCGGATGGCACCTTGATACCGCATAAAAGCCGTACGGGTGCAGGCCGAATTACCTACACCGCCGACCCTTACCAGATGGTGTACAAGAACGGACGCTATTACCTCATCTGCCACCTGCATGGCGAAGACAACCTCCGCATTTTCGTGGTCAACCGAATCGCCAACGTCAGCGCCAAAGGCAGGAACGGCACAGTGCCACTGGAAAAACCAGCACCAGCTGATTTTGACGCAGTGAACTTCATGCGCCACCGTCCATACCCCGTAGCCGATGCCCCGATTCGCATCCGCATGGCCGTACGAGACGAATCCATGCTCAACAACGTGTTCGAATGGTTCGACGACCCTCAAATCAAACATTCACCGGACGGCACACAGTTCGAAGTCATCGTCGATGCTCCCGAACGCGCTGTGTTCTGGTGGGCATTGCAGTATTCCTGGGATGGCCGCGTAGTGATTCTTGAGCCCGATTCGCTCAAGCGCAAACTCTATGATGCCGGGCGTCGCATGGCCACAGCCTATGCTCCCGAATGATGCAACATCACATCGCACACCTCCTTGTCGAGTTGTTCACCAGCGAATTTCACCGGAGAACCTATCATCCCATCGCCAATCACACTCGGTAATTTTTTACCGGGAAATACGATTTCAAGCCATTTCGCGGGCATCGTCCCTCACCTAGGCGCACATAAGGCTAAGGTGGGAATCATTAATCGCATCGCGCGTCCACAAGCGTGCACTAGCGCGTACAACAATAAGGAGCAACTATGAGCGAAGAGCGTACCGCATGGGGCTGGGGTCTGGCCAGCGTAGACGCCGCCGGCACCACCCTGGACGTCTGGTACCCCGAACTGAATCTCGGTGAGGCACCGGCCGAGTCCGATCGCCCGAACCACAATTTCGGTACTTTGGCTCACGATGAGGCCGACGCCCGTGGCATTCGCCGCGTGCCGGTA
>OAVI01000608.1_pt1 | contig 10502 bp, 11 predicted proteins | sample 1476381 | NCBI WGS metagenome assembly OAVI01 (sample SAMEA2580083, study PRJEB22360) | human gut metagenome | biome: human gut; feature: human-associated habitat; material: faeces | place: Denmark | collected 2008/2010 | reverse complement strand
TTATTATATTGCGCGTTGATCGGCTACATTTGGTATGAAGCCCCCGCCGAGGAAATGAACTTTACAACGCTGCTTGAACTTATCAATGCAAGCGAAGCACGCGAGGACGACGAGGAATACCAAAGCCCCGTTGATCTGCTCTTTGCCGATTTAGAAGAACGCAGCCCCGACCATTTCGCGGTGAAGCAATATAAAAAATACAAATTGGCGGCGGGTGTTGTATGCTCTAAAAGACTTCTTAATCAAGCGGTTGGGAAGTCTCTTAGAACACACAACCTAAAACCGAAGAAAGGAGCGCAAGTTATGAGAAAAAATGAGAAAATCACAGCTCTGTACGAACGACTGAGCCGTGATGACTTTGGCAAAGATGATGACCAACAGCGTGAGAGCAATTCCATATCCAATCAAAAGGCAATGTTGGAGGAGTTCGCCGCACGGCAGGGCTTTACAAACATTGTCCATTTCACGGACGATGGCATTAGTGGTACTTGCTTTGACCGTCCCGGATTTTTAGCAATGATGAAAGAAGTGGAAGCCGGGAATGTGGAGTATTTGTGCATCAAGGACATGAGCCGCATGGGTCGTGACTATCTGAAAGTCGGTCAGATTATGGAAATCCTGCGTCAGCGTGGCGTTCGCCTTATCGCCATCAATGACGGCGTGGACAGTGCCAGAGGGGACGATGATTTTACCCCTTTCCGCAACATTATGAACGAATACTACGCCAGAGACACCAGCCGTAAAATCCGTTCCACTTTCCAGTCCAAAGGCAAGTCCGGCAAGCACCTCACAGGCACGGTTATTTACGGCTATCTTTGGAACGAAGCCAGAGACCAATGGTTGGTTGACCCCGAAGCCGCCGAGGTGGTCAAGCGCATCTTTGCCATGACGATTGACGGCTACGGTCCGTATCAGATCGCCAGCAAGCTGAAAGAAGAAAAAGTCCTCATTCCGTCCGCTTACCTTGCCCAGTACGGCGAGGGCGTGAACAAAAACAAGACTTTCAAAGATGTGTACGGCTGGGGTTCTTCCACCATCTGCAACATTCTTGAAAAGCGTGAGTATCTGGGACACACCATCAATTTCAAGACCCGAAAGCACTTCAAGGACAAAAAAAGCCATTATGTCCCGGAGGACGAATGGACAATTTTCGAGAATACCCATGAGCCTATCATTGACCAGCAGACCTTTGACCTTGTGCAGAAAATCCGTGGGAATGTCAGACGCTACCCGGACGGCTGGGGCGAAGCGGCTCCCCTCACAGGCTTGCTTTATTGTGCCGATTGCGGCGGCAAGATGTATGTCCACCGTACCAACAACGGCAAGCGTATTTCTCAATATACCTGTTCCCAATACAGCAAAGTCCCAGTTGGAAAGCTTTGCACGACACAGCACCGTATCAATGAAGATGTGGTTCTGTCCCTTGTTTCCGAAATGCTCAAAGCTATTGCCGAGTATGCCAAGCATGACCGAGCCGAGTTTGTCCGTGTGGTGCAGGAAGCGCAGTCCAGCCAGCAGACAGCAGAGGTTAAGAAACAGCGGATACGCCTTGCCACCGCAAAGCAGAGAGTGTCCGAGCTGGAAGTCCTGCTCTGTAAAATCTATGAGGACAACATTTTAGGAAAGCTGTCCGACAGCAGATACGCCACTCTGGACGCTCAATACGAAAAGGAACAGTCCGAGCTTACCGCCGAAATCTCTACTCTGGAAAAGGCTGTCAAGAGCTATGAGAAGCACGAAAAGGACACTGATCGTTTTATCGCTCTGATTGACAAGTACGAGAACTTCGACAAGCTGACCATTGCCATGCTCAACGAGTTTATCGAGAAAATCCTTGTGCATGAGCGTGACCGCAAAGGCAGTATACAGACCACACAGGAGGTCGAGATTTACTTCAATTTTGTTGGGCGATTCGTTCCCCCGGCGTTTGGAGAAGTGGAGCTGACCCCGGAAGAATTAGAGGAAATCCGCAAGCGTGAGGAACGCAAGGACAGGCTTCATCAGAACTACTTGAAGCGGAAAGCCAATGGTAAACAGAAAGAGTATGAGGAGCGCACGAAAGCCAAGAAAAAAGCGGAGATTGAAGCCAGAAAACAGGCAATCCGCACCGAGGATATTGCCAGAGGGGTATTTATCCCGGTGAGCAGTTTGCCGCAGCTGGGACCGAGAAAGGGAGCGTGATTTTATGAAAGAGTTGAAACCGAGAATCCATGAGAACGGTATGGACTATGTGTTGGTGGGCGACTACTATGTGCCGGACTTGAAGCTGCCGGAGGAACGCCGACCTATTGGGCATTGGGGACGCTTGCACCAGTCCTATCTGAAATTGCACCGTCCCATGCTTTACAACGAGCTAATTTTGTCCGGCAGGCTCCACACCGTCGTTGCCGATCTGAACGAGCAGGCGGCAGACAGGCTGGACTTGATTATCCGGCAGATGATGAAAGCCGAGGGCGTGACCGAAGCCATGAAAGCGGAAAATCAGATGTTATGGGTGCAGTCAATGAACTCCATCCGCTGCCGGGCAGAGGAAATCATCAAGACGGAACTAATCTACTGTTGAGAGAGGTAAAGCTATGATTTTGGAAGCCATGTATAATGGGGAGTTTTATCCCTGCGAGACAGTTGTACCTACATCACCGGAATACCGAAAGGCAGTCATAGCCTGTGAAAAGCTCATGGAGCAGTTGTCCCAGCGGCTCAGCAAAGAGGACTATGAGCTGGTGCAGGAACTCCGGGCGCAGACAGCAATCGCCCAATGTGAAGAAAGTGAAAGTCACTTCAAGTATGGCTTTTCCGCTGGGCTGATGTTCAGCAGGAAGCCCATGAACAAGTGCAGCAGAAGAAAGAAAAATAGATGAAGAAAGCCGCCTGAGCAGAAAGAAACTGTTCGGGCGGTTTCAGCATTCGCCAGTAGATTTATTCACCCTCTTGTGATAAAATTTACTACAATAAAGAGCGTGATAGCACTAATTTTATGGGGGGATGCTTAATGAATAGAATTTTGAAAAAATTTTTACAGCGGGGTGTCGATTTAAGTCCTGTGGGAGTTGAACTCCGTGAGGATAATACAAATTATTTTTGTACCCCAAAAGGGGCATCGGTTTTTGGATGGGCAGGGATAGATGGTATCCACTTCTGTTTCATTCGTGGATTTGGAGAGATGGTTTTCTCTGTCAGCCCCATGAATACTTCTCCTGATTATGTTCATCCAGTAGCTGAAAATTTTACCGACTTTCTGCGGCTTATACTGGCTTGTGGTGATGTGGCGGCAGTGGAACAAGCGTGGATGTGGAACGAAGCACAGTTTGAAGCCTTTCTCAATGAAAACCCTACAACCCAGGAACAACAGCAAACTTTATCGGAAATTTCAGAGAAGATGAATTTGTTGCCTATGGAACAACCGTGGACATATATCAAAAACCTGCAATCTTCCTTTGATTACAGTCAGATTAAATACACAGAAGATTATTACGATAATGATATGACTTCAGAGGCAGAATTGGTTGCCCCTGAATGGAAGGTCTACTTTGATGGAGATTTCTGGGGACATCGAGGTAAAGACCGTGCCGGAAAAGAGATCAAGCTGGATAAACAATTCGATTGGGCTGGATATCATTGGGTAATTCCGGCAGCTTATTCATGTAGCAAAGGACTTGTCGTTGATTTTTGTATGCGAGTTGATTCAGAAAGCATCCGTGACTTCATGAAAAAATGGAATCTGGACTGGGAAAATGACTCATGTGAAAATTTTACCCGTGAGCAACAGATGCAGATGGAATGGGAAAACCCACTTTGTTTTAACTTCAAACCTTGCTTGAAGTTAAACGAGAAAATATTACAGACAACCCATGGCTGCGCTGTGAGCTTTAATCCTTGTCTGCCAGATGGCGTTATCAATGAGTTGGAAGCAAAATGGGCAATCGACCATTATGGGCTGGATAGTACTTATGGCTGGGTCATATGCAGAGACGTATTTCCTTGGGGAACCAAGCATCACCCTGAAATCAATAAACTTTTTCTTACAATGGAGCAGCAACCAGGACAAGTTCCAGGCTCACATTTCAAAGTTCACGCACCCGGAGATTCATTTATGTTTTCCCATCCTGTTAGCGGAATAACCCATACACTGACCGTGCAGGAAATAGAACAGCAGACAGTTCCTCAAAATAGTTTTGGTTCTGATCGCTGGATTTATCCGACACATTATATTGCCATGAGTTATACACTTACCCCTGAACCGATGGAGAAAATTTCGGTTTTTGACTGTGATGAAGGCGATAGACCGATAGAAGTTACACCAGACGATCATTCGTTCCGTCCAGTTGGCAGTAGTTCCTGTTTTGTTGTTGGTGTTATTGGTGGTGCAGATGGTCCGACAGCAGTTATATATGGAACAAATTCACAAGAAAAACTTCATGCTGCTTGTTCTGCTCTGCACTTTGAACCGGTTGGTGATGATGTCGAGTGGCGTATCGTGTTCAATGTTACGCAGTTTGACAAAGAAACATTCCCAATTATCTAAAAATACCCTTAGAACTCTAAGGGCGCACTTCTATACTCTCCTATCGGGAGTATCGTGCGTCCTGCGGAGCTTCATTCTCCGTCAGCAGAAGAAAACTGCATGACCGTGAATGTTTCGTCACTTCGTTCCCCCAAGGTGGCTACGCCCCCTTGCGCCGCTAATGCGGCTCTCCCCTGTGGACTTGCCGTCCGCAAACAGCATAAAATGCTGTTCGCCGCCAGCAAGTTTGAAAAAGAAACATAAAGCTTTGGAGGTGCTTATTTGAATGAAAAAGTTGATAGCATTATTTCTATCACTGGTCTTTGTATTGGCATTAGTGGGTTGCGGAAAAGCAGAACCGAGCAATTTAAGAGTATACTCGTTTAGTGGGGCTGATGGACAGTTTTCTGTAACAAACGGGGTAATCGTTTTGGATGATACGGTGAGAATATTTAATGGCGGAAATCTGAAAGTTACAGAAGGTTCTTTCTCCAACATTGCATCCTACACCGCAACTTTTTATATCGTGGAAAATGATGAAAAGAAAGTTATTCTTTCTAACAGTGCAACCGATACAACGGGGAGTTCCGTTAGTTTTGAGGGTGATTTAGGTCAAATATCCGGAGACGGTGCGCTTATCGAAGCCATGATAAAGGATACAAGCGACTGGGAAAACAATCTATATTTGGAGTTGACCACAACAGACAAGAGCGGAACTGATAACGTATATCAGTTACAAATGCTTTTGACTGAGGTTACAGACATCGAAAGCTAATAATTCACAAGTTATCGTAAAAACCACAAGTCAAAACACAGCGTAAAGTTATGTTGCGGAAATGTAAACTTGAAGTGGTGGTGGCTGAAAGCGTTCATTGCTATAATGAAATCACCAAATCAAAGGAGGATTTCATTATGAAATTATCAGATAAGATTGTTAGGTTGAGAAAGTCCAATGGAATGTCACAGGAAGAGTTAGCTGATAAGCTGGGCGTATCAAGGCAAGCCATTTCCCGTTGGGAAATGGGAACAGCTATGCCAGATGCAACAAACATTCTTCAACTCAGTAGGCTGTTTCAGGTTACAACAGACTACTTGCTAAATGATGAATACCAAAGCGACAATGATCTGCCGAAAGTTAAGGAAGTCAAAACGGACGGCATCCACCAGATCATGATTTTTTTGATCACTCTTGAAGTGATGGTGTTGATAATTCAATTCATGTCTGTTGTTATCCTGCAAAACATTTTCTTTGGTGTCTTGAGTTTTATTCCTTTTATTGCTATGGTTGGAGGCTTTGAATACGCATATCAAAAAAAGGCAAATGAGCAGAATGAGAGAACAATACAATTCCGCAAGCGGTTTTATAAAGTCTCTGCATGGTTAGGCGCATATTTCCCGATTAGACTGTTGGCAATGGCGTTAGTACATTTTTATCCTCGCCCTATCAATTCGCTTGCCTTGGAATGTGTCATAGCCGTCCTCTATCTAATGACTGCTACCCTCATAACATTAGAGATTGAAAAACGCCATCTTTCAAAGAACTGATTTTAGAACATAACGAATACGGAAAATCAGACCGTTGACTGGTCGCACTATGCGAAAAGTTGACGGTCTTTTTTTATCCCCATTTTCAAAAAAAGGAGGTCAAGCACAATGACAAAACCGAAAACCCTTGAACAGCTCCGAGCCGAAAAGGAACGAGCCGAGACGCAGCTTTTACAGGAACAGCACAAGCTGGAGCGTCTGGAGAAACGAAAGAAATTTCTGGAACAAGGCGAAAGAAAGAAACGCACCCATCGTCTTTGCAATCTGGGCGGCACGGTTGAGAGCCTTGCCCCGGAGGTCAAAGATCTCACACGCACCGAAATGACAGAGCTGATGGAACACATCTTTTCCCTGTCCGAAGTCCAGCGAGCCGTCCGTCACATGGCGATTATCCACATCAAGCAAGCAAACAAAGAAAAGGAGTTGAAAGCCAATGGCACTATTTCATCTGAGCGTCACGCAGACTAAGCGAAGCGCAGGACAGTCCGCTATTGCTTCTGCCGCCTACCGTGCCGGGGAGCGATTGTATAGCGAGTATTACGGCGAATACAGCGACTACACCCGCAGGGGCGGCGTGATCTGCTCCGACATTCTCCTGCCGTCCCATGCACCGCCAGAATACGCAGACCGCCAGACCCTATGGAACGCCGTGGAAAAAGCCGAGCGTGGAAAGAACGCCCAGCTTGCATACAGCTTTGACATTGCCTTGCAGAATGAATTTTCCCTTGAGGAAAACATCGCTCTTGCAAGGCAATTTTTGTTGGAGAACTTTGTGAGCCGTGGCATGGTGGTTGACTTCGCCGTACACCAGCCAGACCGTGAGGACGGCGGCATACTCAATCCACATTTTCATGTGCTTTGCCCCATCCGTCCCATCGAGCAGAACGGCAAATGGGGACTAAAGCAACGCCGGGTGTACGAACTGGACGAGGACGGCAACCGTATCCGAGACCAGAACGGAGAGTTTGTTTTCAACGCCGTTCCCACTACCGACTGGGGCAGTCCCGAAACGCTGGAACATTGGCGTGAAGCATGGGCGGAGATGTGCAATGCCAAGTTTGCGGAAAAAGGTATTGATGTTCGTATCGACCACCGCAGCTATGAACGGCAAGGCGTGGATTTACTTCCCACTATCCATGAAGGCGCAACCGTCTGGGCAATGGAGAAGAAAGGCATACGCACCGAAAAGGGCGAGTTCAACCGCTGGATCAAGGCAACCAATGCCGTTATCCGGGACATTAAGAAGAAAATCGCTCTCCTGTTTGATTGGATTGCCGAAGCAAAAGCGGAGCTTGCCAAGCCACAGGCACCCGACCTTGTTTCTCTGCTGAACGCCTATTACACCCAGCGCAGAGCCGGGGCATATTCGCAGAAAGGCAAGGTCAGCAACCTAAAAGAGATGAACGAGACTTTCAATTATCTCCGGGCAAACGGCATTTACTCCCTTGAAGATTTGGAAAGCCGTGTCAGCGAACACAGTGCTGCCACAGAGAGCTTGAAGAAAACGCTGGACGAACAGACCGCCCGAATGAAAGCAATTAAGCAGCTCTATGACAGCTCCGCTGCTTTCCAGAGCTTGAAGCCTGTCTATGACGGCTTGCAGAAAATCAAGTTTGAGAAGCCCAGAGCCAAGTACAAGGCAGAGCATGAAGCGGAACTGAAACAGTTCTACGCCGCCAGACGCAAGCTGACCGGGGAGTTCCCGGACGGCAAGGTGGATATGAAAAAGCTGTCCGAAGAGTATGACGAGCTGGAACAGGCGCACAACACCACCTATGGCGAGTTTAAGACCGTCAGAGACGATTTACACCGCCTTTGGAAGGTTAAGTCATGCATAGATACTGCCGCCCGTTTTAACGAGCGTACAGAGGAACAAAAGCTCCAAAATCGACCCCAAACACGACACAAAAAGGAGGAACTATCCCGATGAATTATACCCAAGCGCAGATTGACCGGACAAACGCCGTCAGATTTTCTCCGCACACAGGGAGAGACGCTAATCAAAAGCGGACGAGAATACCGCTGGAAAGAACATGACAGCTTGACCGTCCGTGGAAACAAGTGGTTTCGACACAGCCAGAGCAAGGGCGGCTATCCCATTGATTTTGTCATGGAGTTTTACGGCAAGTCCTTTCCCGAAGCCGTCCAGCTTCTGACCGGCGAAAGCGGCGAGGGGCAGACCGAAGCCGCCACAGCACCGCCCACAGCGTTTCACTTGCCCTTGCACAACAGAACAGCCGACAGAACAATCCAATATCTCACAGAAAGCCGAGGTCTCAACAAAACGCTTGTTGAGGCTTTTCTTCTTTCCGGGGATATTTACGAGGACGCAAAGCGGCACAATGTTGTGTTTGTCGGCAGAGACCGAAGCGGTACGCCGAGATACGCCCATGTGCGAGGAACGGCAGACCCATTCAGACAGGACATTGCCGGGTCTGACAAATCCTATCCGTTCCACTATGAGGGAAACGGCAACCAGCTCTTTGTCTTTGAAGCACCGATTGACCTTTTGTCCTTTATCTGCCTTTATCCGCAGGACTGGCAGACAAGGAGCTACCTTGCCCTGGGCGGCGTTTCAGGCAAAGCCCTTGACCGTTTTCTTTCTGAACGCAAGGACACCCAAAAAGTGTTCCTCTGCCTTGACAGCGACACCGCAGGAAGCGAAGCCTGTACCCGACTGGCACAGTCCATTCCCAGCGAGATCGCCGTCATTCGCCTTGTCCCGGCAAGGAAAGACTGGAACGATGTTCTCCGTCAGCAAGGGGACATTCCGAGCCGCAAATTCATAGCCGAGACAATCACGCTGCGAGAGCTGCCCACCGCCCAGCCTGTTCCCATGCTCCGCATGGCAGATGTGGAGCTGACGAGCGTGGATTGGCTATGGTTTCCCTATATTCCCTTTGGAAAGCTGACGATTATACAGGGCAACCCCGGCGAGGGCAAGACCTACTTTGCCATGCGTCTTGCGGCGGCTTGCACCAACCGAAAGCCTTTACCTGGTATGGAGACCCTTGAGCCTTTCAACATCATCTATCAGACCGCCGAGGACGGTTTGGGCGATACCGTTAAGCCCCGGCTGATGGAAGCTGACGCAGACCTTGAACGAGTGCTTGTCATTGACGATAGGGACACACCGCTGACCCTTGCCGATGAGCGCATAGCAAGGGCAATCCAAGAAAACAACGCAAGGCTGGTTATCAGGCGTTTTTGGGCACAGATGTGGACATGAACAGGGCAAACGAGGTGCGCCCGATATTCCGCAGTCTGGGAGACATTGCACAGGCTACCGGGTGCGCTATCGTGCTGATTGGACACCTTAACAAAGCCGCAGGAACGCAAAGCACCTACCGGGGATTGGGGTCTATCGACATTACGGCGGCAGTCCGCAGCCTGCTTTTTATCGGCAAGCTGAAGGACAGCCCCACAACGAGGGTGCTTATCCATGAGAAAAGCTCCCTTGCGCCGCCCGGACAGTCCCTTGCATTTTCTCTGGGAGACGAGAAAGGGTTTGAGTGGATAGGGGCTTATGACATTACCGCTGACGAGCTTCTTGACGGGACAGACACAGCCAAGACGGAAAGCAAGACCGCACAGGCGCAAATGCTTATTCTGGAACTGCTTGCGGACGGAAAGCGTATGCCGAGTGCAGAGCTGGAAAAGGCAGTCAATGAGCGTGGGATTTCCTCACGCACCATGAGAACGGCAAAAAGCCGTATCGGAGACAGACTTGTGACCGAGAAAGACGGCACAGTATGGGTCTGCTATCTCCGAGACTGACAACAGGAACACGGCAAGCGTGGCAAAGACGGCAAGGTTTTTATAGATACCTTAATGTTGCCGCCTTGCCTTGTTCCCTCATACCGACACCGCCCGATGATGAACAGTCACCGGGCATTTTTCATTTACAGGAGGATTTTGAATGAACAATACCGCAACCAACACCGCCACTTGCCCGACTGTCAGAAAGCAGATTGGCAAGACCACCTATATCGTCCGTGTCCATTTCAGCGAGACCGCCAAGGAGACGATGGAGGACAAAATCAAGCGTATGCTCCGTGAAGAAGTCCGCAAAATGTGACTTCTTTTTGAATTTGATGAAAAAGTCCTTGACTTTTCGTCTCTGGCAAAACGGCAAAGTCAATCCTTATTTCTTGCGGTGCGCGTCTTGCCCCTTTTGATATAGAGGAACTCCGGGAACTCATGTCCTATGATGAATTGGAACTTGATACATTGGGCGACAGGAAAACCGCGCTTTTCCTCATAATGAGCGATACCGACGACACCTTTAATTTTGTTATCGCTATTCTGCAATCGCAGCTTTTCAATTTGCTTTGTGATAAAGCGGACGACGAATACAACGGCAAATTGCCTATTCATGTCCGGTTTTTGCTTGATGAATTTGCCAACAGTGTGACACGTTCTACGCCTAAAATGGTGGGAATAACCGACAAAA
>OAVI01000590.1_pt1 | contig 10690 bp, 6 predicted proteins | sample 1476381 | NCBI WGS metagenome assembly OAVI01 (sample SAMEA2580083, study PRJEB22360) | human gut metagenome | biome: human gut; feature: human-associated habitat; material: faeces | place: Denmark | collected 2008/2010 | reverse complement strand
TCCTGTGGCCCATGTGCATGAGCGCGTTCATCTTCACCGGTTCCATGGAATTCGTGACGGTGAATCTGCTGGTGTCCGCGTTCAATCCGTTCGCCACGTTCATGCTTGCCGTCATGCTAGGCACAAGGCATCTGTTCTACGGCATTTCCATGCTTGGCCGGTTCAAGAACATGGGGGTGAAAAAACCGTATCTCATCTTCTCCCTGTGTGATGAGACTTTCGCCATCGACAACGGCACTGTCATTCCCAAAGGCGTCAACCGAGGCTGGTTCTACTTCTTCGTGGGATTCCTCAACCAATTCTCCTGGGTGGCTGGTGCCACGGTTGGAGGCATTCTCGGCGGACGTATCACGTTCGATACCTCCGGACTCGATTTCATTATGACCGCCATGTTCGCCGTGATCTTCGCAGACCAGTGGCTGGCTACGAAACATAAGAGCCATATGGCGGCGTTGACCGGCATCGTCGTGCCTGCGATTTGTTTGGGAGTTTTCGGCGCCGACAATTTCATGATTCCCTCGCTTGCCGGCATGCTGGTCATGTTCGTTCTGCTGCGGCCGTATCTGAACGATCTGAAAAACGACAAGACGGATGAAGCCGGCGGAGCTGGCAGCGTAACGTCCGACGATATGCAGAAAGAGGCACGCGCATGATGATCATGACCACCTGGCAGGGCGTCGTCACTATTATCATGGCGATACTTGGTACCATTTTGACCCGTTTCCTGCCGTTTCTGGTATTCCCCGAATCGAAGGAACCGCCGCGTTTCATCACCTATCTGGGCACGGTGCTGCCGTACGCCATGACCGGTCTGCTCGTCGTGTATTCGCTCAAGGGCGTGCATCTGCTGTCCGGCAGCCACGGCATTCCCGAATTGCTTGCGATTATGGTGATCGTTCTGCTGCACGTATGGAAAAGAAACATGCTGCTGTCGATCGCCGGTGGCACCGCTGCTTACATGCTGTTGGTGCAGCTGGTATTCTCATGAAAGCTTTTGCGTAACAGCGCGGCTTTCGGCCGTGTCGCAGTGGGCCGTGATTATTTGGCGAGTTCCATATCGTATTTCAGCGTCATCACGCGAATCGCGGACTGCTTCACCTTGTCCGCAAAAGCAGAATCAGCCGCGGCCTTCGCATTCAAACCATCCAAAACCTGCTGAACATAATCGAAAGCGCCAATACAGGCAAGATCACCGCCGGCTTCAACCAATCGCACACCCAAATCACTCGGCTGAACACCGCTCAGGGCAGTGGCGGAGAGGGAATCCGAAGTGATGACACCCTGAAAACCAACCGTATTACGTAGATAATCCGTTACCAAAGTGCTGGAAAACACGGCGGGATTGTTCGGATCAATGGCCTGATAGGTAGCCAAAGACATCATCACCATGGAAGGGTTCGCCTCCAACGCGCTATTGAACGCGTTGATTTCCGCACCGTCCAACATGGTGGTGGTGTCAAGAATGCCGTCGGCGGTGAAATCGGTATTGCCGGTTACCGAACCAAGTCCCGGATAATGCTTGATGGCGCTGCCAATACCCGAATCCGCCATGCCCTGAATGAACGCTTTGGCACGGTCGGCATTACCGGCCGCGTCCAATCCAAAATCACGATCCAACGCTCCGACAGGGTCGTTCGTGGCGCGATCCACCGTCACCGTACCCACCACCGGCGCCAAATCGACATTGATGCCAGCTGACTTAAGCTGGGAGCCCCATACGGCCGCCGACCGACGAAGCTGATCGGTCGACATCGTTCCCTGATCGGTGGCGGAAGGCATCTGGTCGAAACCAGAGCCTTGAAGATGCTGCACCAAACCACCTTCCTGATCGGTGGTCATCAACAGCCGATTATTGGCCGGCGCATACGATTGCAATGCGGATGTGGCTGCGGCGACACCGGCCGTTCCAGAATTCCAGTTGCCGATGATCAGCACCGAACCGACATGCTGGTTCATAATGAGATCTTGCAATGAGGAAGGATCGGATCCCGCGTAGAGAGGTGCCATGATGAGCTGACCGACACGCTCTGCAAGACTCATGGCATTGACTGCAGCCACGGCTTTGCCGTGCGGAGAGTCGTCCATCACGCTTGGCACGTTGGATTTGTCAAGCGCATCATGTGATGCGCCGGACTGCTGCGAATTGGATTGCTCGGATTGGTTGGAGCCAGCATTCAAACTCGCGCTGGATGAACACCCAGCGAACGATAGCGGCAGTGCGATGGCGCACAGTGCGGCAGCACAACGAGCGAAATGAACGTGGACCCTCTTCATAGTGTCATTATCTATCACATGCCAGTGATGGCGAATACGATCGCATAAGAAAAGAACGGGTGGATTCGTGTTCGTGAATTGCGTAAACATTAGGCCAGTGGCATAAAGCACGTTCCGTGCCTGTCGATAGGCTATTAGTATGTCTTTTTTTGATATGTTTGGTCCCATGTTCGACCCGGAAAGCGGCCCGAGCCGCTCCCAAGGACAGCGTGCCAATAAATCCGGCAACGATGATCCCATCATTCTCAATGTCGAAACCGATGGCGATAACACCACCCGGTCTTCGGCGAACATGCCTCCAAGAGGTCCGTCCGGTCCGCGCATCACACGCCAGCCGAACCGTCCGCGCAAATCGTCGAACGGCAACAAGATTCTAATCGGTGTGGTGCTGGCGCTTGCCATCATCGTCGGACTGTTCTTTGGCTTGGCGCAGTTCATCACCGATGTCATGTGGTATGCGCAGCTTGGCTTCCAAAGCGTGATTTGGACGCAGTTGGGTACCAGGGTAGGCCTGTGGGTGGCGTATGCGCTGCTGATCGCCGCGGTCGGATTCCTTTCCGCGTCGCTGGCGATCTGGGCTCGCCCCGATGCTGCCGATGGTTCTACCATTCGTATTAATGGCGACACCATCGAAGTGGGCAAGGGCGTGAGCTCAAAGAGTGCACGTCGTGTGGCAGTGGTGATTTCATTGATCGTCGGTTTGATGTTCGGATCGCAGTTTAATGCGAATTGGTCTGAGATTCTGCTGATGTTCAATGCGCAGAGTTTCGGCACCACTGATCCGCAATTCGGCATTGACAATGGTTTCTACGTATTCGTGTTGCCTGGTTTGAAGTTGATTATGTCGGCGGTGGCGCTGCTGTTGCTTGCAGGCATTATCTTCTCCATCGTCACGCATGTGATGATGGGTGGCATTCGCATCACCATGCCAGTGCATGGTCGTGGACTGTTCCACATCACCAAGCGTGCGCGTAGGCAGATCGGCATCTGGCTGATACTCAACATGTTCGCATGGGCGGCGAATCAGGTGCTTGGTGTGTTCTCTCACCTCACGCAGGAGGGTAGCCGCATCACCGGCGCCACCTACACCACGGTCAACGCCACGATTCCCGTTACCTTCATCATGGCCGCCATCACCGCCACTCTTGGTGTGGTTCTCGGCGTGTGGATCATGAAATCGCATGCGCTGGAAGGCCAGGCCCCAATCGCGGTGCGCGCCTCCGAAGCGCTCAAGGCGTGGAAGGTGCCGACCGTGGCCATCGCATCCGCCATTGTGGTGAGCCTGGTGCTTACCGTGGCATGGCCGATGCTGCTGCAGCGTTTCCGTGTGAACCCGAACGCGCAGGAGATGGAATCAACATATATTCAGCGCAATATCGACGCCACTCGTGAAGCCTATGGTCTGAACAATGTGAAGACGGAACAATACCAGGCCACTACCGAAGGCGAGGAAGGCGCACTGGCCGACTCCGCGGAATCGACCGCGCAGATCCGACTGCTCGATCCGCAGATCGTTTCCCCAACGTTCAAACAGTTGCAGCAATCCAAGCAGTATTATACATTTGCCGACACTCTCGCCGTCGACAAGTATGAGGTCGACGGTGTGAGCCAAGATACGGTGATCGCAGCACGAGAACTTGACCTTGCCGGTCTTGACAATCGCAACTGGGTCAACGACCATACCGTGTACACGCACGGCTATGGTGTGGTGGCCGCCTACGGCAACAAAGTGACGCCCGACGGCCAGCCGAAGTTCTTCGAGGCGGGCATCCCAACCCAAGGCAAGCTCACCGAATCCGAACAGTATGAGCCGCGTATCTACTTCTCACCGAACGCTTCCGAGTATTCGATCGTGGGCGCTCCGGAAGGCACGCAGTCGTGGGAGTTCGATTACCCGACCGGTTCCGAAGGCGCCACCAACACGTTCGGCGGCAATGGCGGCCCGAAGATCGGCAATATCTTCTCCCGACTGCTGTATGCCATCCGTTTCGGCTCCGACCAGATTCTGTTCTCCAACCGTGTGAATTCCGCATCACAGATTCTCTACGATCGTTCCCCGAAGGAGCGTGTGGCCAAGGTCGCACCATACCTGACGCTTGACGGCCGTGTGTACCCGGCGGTCGTGGATGGTCGTGTCAAGTGGATCGTCGACGGTTACACCACGTCTGACGCCTACCCGTATTCGCAGATGACCGATCTGGGCGAAGCCTCCAAGGATTCCACCACGGAATCTTCGGCCACGGTGAGTGAGCTGGCTTCGAAGAACGCCAACTACATTCGCAACTCCGTGAAGGCTACCGTCGATGCGTATGACGGTTCCGTGGACCTGTACGTGTGGGATGAATCCGATCCGGTGATCAAGGCATGGCAGAAGATCTTCCCCGGCCAGTACCACCAATTGTCGGAAATTTCCGGCGATTTGATGAGCCACCTGCGTTACCCGGAAAGCCTGTTCAAGGTGCAGCGCGAGCTGTTGACCAAGTACCATGTGTCGAGCGCCAGCCAGTTCTTCTCCGGTGAGGATTTCTGGCAGACTCCGGTCGACCCGACCGAATCTCAGCAGGCTCAGGAACGCGACATTCTGCAGCCGCCGTATTATTTGACGTTGCAGACCGGTGGGTCCAACGAGCCGGTGTTCTCGTTGACGTCGTCATATATTCCCGCAGGTACGTCAACCCGAGAGATTTTGACGGGATTCCTGTCTGTCGATTCCGATGCGGGCAACGAAAAAGGCAAGATCGGTGCGAACTATGGCACGCTTCGATTGCAGGAGTTGCCGAAGGATTCCAATGTGCCAGGCCCCGGTCAGGCGCAGAACAACTTCAATGCGTCGGCCGACGTGTCGAAGGAACTCAACCTGCTTGAGTCCGGCTCCACCAACGTGCAGCGAGGCAATCTGCTTACACTGCCGCTCGGCGGCGGATTGGTGTACGTGCAGCCGGTGTACGTCAAGTCCTCCGGTTCCACCAGTTTCCCGCTGTTGAAGAAGGTGTTGGTGGCCTTCGGCGACCAGGTCGGATTCGCCAACACATTGGACGAAGCGCTCGATCAGGTGTTCGGCGGCAACTCCGGCGCGTCCGCGGGCGATGCCGAAAACGTCGACGGTTCCACCAGCAGTAAGACCGACACGAGCGATACTGCCGGTACCAGTGGGGATGCCTCCGCTAACGGTTCTTCCGGAACCGACGGTACTGACTCGTCATCTGGATCGAATTCCGACAATGACAGCAGTTCCGGCAATACTGGCGGTTCCAGCACGATGAGCAGCGATCTGAAGAGCGCCCTCAACGACGCATCCCAGGCAATGAAGGATTCCGACGCGGCCATGAAGAAGGGCGATTGGTCCGCTTATGGCGAAGCGCAGAAGAAACTTCAGGAAGCGTTGAACAAGGCGCTCGAACTCGAGCAGTAGTTTCCGCACAAGTTCCGTACGATTGCTGTTTGCGTAAGGCGGGAGTCTGGTTCCTCATATATGGAACCGGTCTTCCGCCTTCTGCATATGCCCGGTATGCTCAAAAACATGAGTGAGTATTCCTACCGCATCGCCACGCAAAACGACATTCAAGCAATCACCGACATTTACAACGCTGCAGTCATACGAGGTGGATCATCGGCCGATATAACCCCACGCACATACGAACAGCGCAAAGCATGGGTTGAATCGCATCATGATCCGTACGCGGTGTTCGTTACGGAAACGGCAGATGATGACGGAGAGAGACAGATCATTGGATTCAGCGCGCTTTCCGTTTTCTATGATCGCGTGGGATATGATGGCGTCACCGATCTTGCCTACTACATCGACCCGCAATGGCAGGGCAGGGGAGTCGGCACATATACGCTCACCAAACTGCTTGAAGAATGCCGAAAGCGTAATATGCGTAAGGCATGCGGCATTATTTTCGCAGACAATGCCGGTTCGATTGCACTGATGAAACGGTTCGGTTTTACACAGTTTGGCCTCATGCCAACCGCCGCCACCGATTCCACCGGCACCATGCGTGACATGAGTTACTGGTATCTCGACCTGTAAGTACAATCTTTGCGGTTATCAAGACGAGACAACGCGGCGCAATATGAATGCGCGCAATCGTATGTATGAATGAATGGAACGATTTCAATGGCATCTGATTTCTGGCTGATCGCAGGACTCGGCAATCCGGGTTCCAAATATGAAGGCACCCGTCACAATATGGGATTTATGGCAGCTGATCTGCTTGCTGAACGTTGGTCGGTCAACTTTTCCGACCATAAAGGGCTTGCCATGCTCGGCAAGGGTGTGATGAACCTGTCTGGTCGTAACGTCAAATTCTTCCTGGCAAAGCCGCTCACCTACATGAACGAGTCAGGCAATGCGTTGGCTTCCATCAGCGCCTACTACCAGATTGAACCGGACCATATCGTGGTGATTCACGACGACATGGATCTTGATTTTGGACGTATCAAAGTCAAGGCAGGCGGCTCCGCAGGCGGACATAATGGCATCAAGTCGATTGACCGCGCCTTGGGAACTCCGAAGTATGCCCGTGTACGCATGGGCGTTGGACACGCGCAGCGAGGTGCCCACGCCCACGACAACACCGTGAACTGGGTGCTGGGCGGATTCGGACCGGATCAGCGCAAGCAGCTTCCGGAATTCCTCGCTGATGGCGCTGATGCCGCCGAAACTATCATTTTCAATGGCCTCGCCAAAGCTCAGGAGCAATTCAATGGCCGCTGAACCGGTGCAGTTGCCGACTTCAGGTTCCCTGGCTGGCATTCTTGACGTACTCGAAACCGACGAGGATTTTCGTGCGCTGATTTCCGGTGAGATCGAGGTGCCGGAATCCGATATAGACCCCAGCATTACCGTTGGCATTCCCGAAGGATTGCGCCCGGCACTGGCCGCTGGAGCATCGGGAACACGGCCGGTTGTATTTGTGGTGGCCTCCGGTCGCGAAGCCGAAGAGACGGTCGAGACGATTCGTTCGTGGTATTCCGGCGATCCGAACGACGTGGCACAGCTCGAAGCATGGGAGACCTTGCCTCATGAACGCCTCTCGCCACGCGCCGATACCGTGGCGAGCCGTATGGCGGTGTTCCGCAGGCTGAAGCACCCTCAAGAGGGAAGCAAGCTGTTCGGCCCCATCCGCATTCTCGTCATGCCGGTGCGATCCCTGATCCAGCCAGTGGTTGCAGGTTTGGCCGACGTGGAGCCTTTGGTGTTTTCTCAAGGCGAGGAATTGGCGCTCGACGAGGCGTCGCGTCGACTGGTGGAAAATGCTTATACTCGAGTCGATCTGGTGATGGATCGTGGTGAATTCGCGGTGCGAGGAGGCATTATCGACGTGTTCCCACCGACATTGCCACATCCTGTGCGTATTGAGTTCTTCGGTGATGAGATTGACACCATCAGGGAGTTCCACGCTTCGGATCAGCGTACGTATGGCGGGAATGTTCCTGTTGTTTGGGCCACGCCATGCCGTGAACTGCAATTGACTGACAAGGTGCGCAAGCGTGCGAAATCCCTGATTGGATCCATTCCCAATGCCGAAGACATGCTAGAATCCATTGCCAACGCCATTCCGGTCGAAGGTATGGAATCGTTACTTCCCGCATTGGTCGATGACATGGAGCCGGTGCAGGGCATGTTGCCCAAGCATGCGCTGGTCATGCTCTCTGATCCGGAAAAATTGCGTCGTTCGGCTGACGATCTCGCAAAAACCGCCAATGAGTTTCTTGCGGCCAGCTGGCATGTCGCAGCATCCGGTCATGGCGCCGGCGCTCCGATCACGTTCGATCAGGCGAATTTCTACGATTTTGAAGAAACGATTTCATCGCTGGTTTTCTCAAGGCACGACGTATGGAAGCTTACGAGTTTCGGCGTGGACCCAAGCAGGGAAGGACACGTTCAGCTCGACGCTGCCAATCCCGGCGAATATCGCGGAGATGAAGCCAAAGCCGCATCCGGTATTGAAGGTCTTCTTGATGCCGGCTATGCCGTCACCGTCACTGCAGGAGCGCAAGGTACTCTTGTTCGACTCAAGCGTGCCATCAACGAAACGGGAATCGCCAACTTCGACTGCATCAGATCGCGTGCCATCGACGGATTCGTCGATAATGCTGCGAAAGTCGCACTGCTTACCGAACGCGACCTGACCGGACGCACATCGGCCGCGGGACAGGCAAAAACACCGAAACGTCGCCGTAAGGCCATTGACCTTATGGAGCTCAAAGCCGGCGATTACGTGGTGCATGAGCAGCATGGCATCGGCCGGTTCCTCGAAATGCGACAGCGTACCATCGGAGCGGGCGCCAACCAGACAACACGCGAATATCTGGTCATCGAATACGCATCCAGCAAGCGCGGCGCACCTGCCGACAAACTGTTCATCCCCACCGATCAGCTTGACCAAGTCAGCAAATACATCGGTGCCGACGCTCCAAAACTCAACAAACTGGGCGGATCCGACTGGGCTGCTACCAAGGCGAAAGCACGTAAGCATGTGCACGAAATCGCCGAAGATCTGGTCAAACTGTATTCGGCACGTCAACGCATGCAGGGGTATGCCTTCAGCAAAGACACCCCTTGGCAGAAAGAACTGGAAGACGCTTTCCCATACCAAGAAACCGCCGATCAGCTGACTACCATCGACGAAGTCAAATCCGATATGGAAAAGCCCGTGCCGATGGATCGCCTGATTTGTGGCGACGTGGGATTCGGCAAAACCGAAATCGCCGTACGTGCCGCATTCAAGGCGGTGCAGGATTCCAAACAGGTGGCTGTGCTGGTGCCGACCACATTGCTGGTGCAACAGCATTTCGAGACGTTCACCGAACGTTTTGAAGGATTCCCGGTGGAAGTAAGGGCGATGAGCCGTTTCCAAACCACCAAGGAAATCAACGACACCATCAAGGGACTTGAAGACGGTTCCGTTGATGTGGTGATCGGTACGCACAAACTGCTCGGGCCGAAGGTCAAATTCAAGGATCTAGGCCTGGTCATCATCGATGAGGAGCAGCGTTTCGGTGTCGAACATAAAGAGACGTTGAAGGCGCTGCGTACCAATGTGGATGTGCTGAGTCTGTCGGCAACACCGATTCCGCGAACGTTGGAGATGGCCGTTACAGGCATTCGTGAAATGTCCACGTTGGCCACGCCTCCGGAAGACCGCTTGCCGGTGCTTACTTACGTTGGCGCGTATGAGGATGCTCAGGTTACTGCTGCGGTCAGGCGTGAGCTGTTGCGCGGTGGCCAGGTGTTCTATGTGCACAACCGAGTGCAAGACATCGCTTCGGTTGCCGCGAAGATTCACGAGCTGGTGCCGGAATCGCATGTCGGCATCGCCCATGGCAAGATGGGGGAGAAGCAGCTCGACGGTGTGATCCGAGACTTCTGGCATCGCGACATTGATGTGCTCGTATGCACCACCATCATCGAAACCGGTCTTGATATTTCCAATGCGAATACGTTGATCGTCGATCATGCCGACCGTTTCGGCCTAAGCCAGCTGCACCAGCTGCGTGGCCGTGTCGGGCGAGGCCGTGAGCGTGCCTACGCGTACTTCCTGTACGATCCGACCAAGCCGATGACCCAGCAATCGCATGACCGACTGGCCACCATCGCGCAGAACACTGCGCTTGGTTCAGGTTTTGACGTGGCGATGAAGGATCTCGAGCTGCGTGGCACTGGCAATCTGCTGGGCGACGAGCAGAGCGGGCATATCGAGGGCGTTGGCTTCGATCTGTATGTGCGCATGGTTTCCGAAGCTGTCGAACAGTACAAGGAGCCGGAACGTGCGGAATCGGTTGCTGTCACAATTGATCTGCCGATCGAAGCGTCCATCCCCGTCGGCTACATCGATTCCGACAAATTGCGATTGGAAGCCTACCGCAAGCTGGCAGGGGCACGTACGGAAGCCGATCTTGACGAGTTGCGCGATGAACTTACGGATCGTTACGGCAAACCTCCGGTCGATTTCGAAGCGTTGTTCGATGTGGCGCGATTGCGATTCAAAGCAAGAAAGCTTGGCATTACGGAGATCATCGGTCAAGGACGTAACATTCGTGTGTCCAAATTCGAGCCACGTGAATCCGTACAGATGCGCATGGCGCGGATCTACAAAGGCATCCAGTACAGGCCTGTCACTCAAACGTATGTGATCCCCACCCCGTTTGCGGGGTCGCTTGGATCCGGGCCAATGAGTTCCGATGAGATCGTTGGATGGACTAACCAACTTCTCGACGATCTTGACTGGAAGCCAGCGCCAAGGAAATAACAGGCGAAGTTCCGGACGCGTCCGACACGATTTATGTGAGCGTTCACATAAATCGTGTCGGATAAGTTTGCCATACGTCCACAAAACGCACTATTCTAGGCAATGTCATCACAACCTAACGTTTATAAGGAGTAGTTGTGGCAGTAATTGAAAGCGTT
>OAVI01000589.1_pt1 | contig 10717 bp, 10 predicted proteins | sample 1476381 | NCBI WGS metagenome assembly OAVI01 (sample SAMEA2580083, study PRJEB22360) | human gut metagenome | biome: human gut; feature: human-associated habitat; material: faeces | place: Denmark | collected 2008/2010 | reverse complement strand
TCTAAAAAGTGATATTATATTTCTTAATCGTAAAAGAAACCCTTTTGGGTTACACTGCTCTATGCCTGTATCTCTATATAGGTCAGGGTTACAACAAGAAAATAAGTGTATCAGCTTTTTAGTTGATACACTTTTTCTATTGCTCATATAAGCCCCATATCCGCCTTGTTTCATACTCTGGTATTTATTTACCGTCTGACTGCTTAAAATCGAAAATAGAGGGGTTCTCGTAGCTCCTCGCATGGTATAAACTCAAAACCTTTTCTAATTGCTTGCCTGCTGATGGAAAAGGAGTTAAAACCATGAAAATTACACAACACACGAAAAAAGACGGATCAGCAGTCTACCGCTCCAGTATCTATCTTGGTATCGATTCTGTAACTGGTAAGAAGGTCAAGACTACCATATCAGCACGAACAAAGAAAGAACTCAGAAACAAGGCCACCCAGGTTAAGGTAGAATTTGAGAAAAACGGCTCGACACGGAAACAACGCTCACATATAACAACCTATAGCGAACTTGTGGACTTATTTTGGCAAACCTACCAGCATACCATAAAAACTAACACGCAGATAAAGATAAAAGGCTGCTTAAATAATTACCTCTTGCCCTCATTTGGTACTTACAAACTAGATAAACTTACTCCTGTTATTATCCAAACTCAGGTAAATAAGTGGGCGGATGAGTACAATCAGGACGGAACGGGGTATAAAGAATACAATCACCTTCACGCCTTAAATAAACGTATTCTACAGTATGGAGTTTCTATCCAGGCATTGGATAATAACCCTGCTCGTGATGTTGTCATTCCTAGAAAGATAACAAGAGATAAGCAAGAAATTAAATACTTTCAAGATCAGGAACTTAAAAACTTCCTCTCCTATCTCGATAACCTGGAGAATACCTTTATCAATTTCTATGATACTGTGCTTTATAAAACGCTCCTAGCTACTGGACTGCGCATCCGTGAATGTCTGGCCCTGGAATGGTCTGATATTGATCTGCAGAACGGAACGATCGATATTAACAAAACACTCAACATTTTAAACCAGGTAAACACTCCTAAGACAAAATCAAGCTATAGAGTTCTAGATATCGATCATAAAACGGTGCTCATGCTTCGTCTCTATCGAGCAAGACAAGCAGAAAACGGTAGAAACATTGGCTTAACCTATGAGAAAGTATTCTCTGATAGCTTTGACAACTATGTCAATACTCGAAAGGTTGATTATCGCCTACATAAGCACTTAAAAAGCGCTAACTGTACTGATTTAGGCTTTCATGCTTTCCGCCACACTCACGCTAGTATCTTGCTTAATGCTGGCCTGCCATACAAGGAAATACAGACACGGCTTGGCCATGCAAAAATATCTGTAACTATGGACACTTACAGCCATTTATCAAAAGAAAACCAAAAAAGAGCAGTCTCATTCTTTGAAACTGCCCTCGAAAAAATAAAAAGTTCTTAAAAAAGTCCACAAAATTAAAACAGCGATACATAAAACCCTTATGTATCAACGATTATAGAATGATTTCGGTATAATTGACTATTATACCGAAATTTTCTCATTTTTAAAAGAAAAAGGGCGCTGGTAAAGGATAATCTTCACCAACTCCCTATTTTCTACTTATCTAAGCCTAATTCTGCCAAAATTTGACGTTTGTAGGCAATCTTTTGAACTTCCTTGTCCTCATCTTCAGACCAATCTAGTTTAATTTCTGAAACAATCTGCCCAGGGCGATTTTTCAAGATATAGATGCGGTCGCTGAGATTGAGGGCCTCCTCGATACTATGCGTGATGATCAGGGTCGTCAATTGCAACTGCTTATGAATCTCCAGATACCAAGCATGAAGTTCCATCTTGGTCATTTCATCCAAGGCGCTAAAGGCTTCATCTAAGAGAAAGAGCTTGTGACCGAAAAGATAGGTACGAAGCAAGGCCACACGCTGGCGCATCCCACCACTGAGTTCATGAGGATACTTATCCCGTACAGCTGTCAACTGGAAGGTCGCAAGAATTTCATCCGCGCGGGCAATGGCTTCCGCCTTATCCACTTTTTGAATCAAGAGTGGCAGAATGATATTACCAAGCACCGTCTTGTGCTCCAAGAGGAGATCCTTTTGCAACATATAACTCACGCGCCCCTTGGGATTCTCCTCCCCATCAAGGACAATTCTCCCTGACTGAACTTCTAAAATCCCAGCGATTAGATTAAAGAGGGTGGTCTTTCCAACACCACTTGGGCCTAGGATGGAAACCACTTCTCCTGAAGTCACCTGTAGGTTGATATCCTCTAAAATCCTCTCCTGACCATAGGCATAACTGACGTGTTCTAGTCTAATTTCTGTCATTATTTCACAAATTCATTGGTGAAGCCTTTGTCTGTCAAGTCTTCTTTAAGGATACCATTTTCTTTATCCCATTTATAAAAGGCATTCCAGCGAGCTGCATCAAATTGACCCCATTTTTCCTTGTCACTTGCGTATTCTTTTGACAAGTATTTTTGAGATTCGATGACAAAGTCGCGTTTTTCCTTGAGTTCAGGTGCATTTTTGATGAGGATATCAGCTGCTTCCTCTGGATGCTCCATAGCATATTGGTAGCCTTTTTTGATAGCTTGGATAACTTTACGAGCTTCTTCTTTGTTGTCTTTCAAATAGTCGTTGTTTGCGATGATAACTGGTGAGTAGTAGTCAAATTCTTTAACGTAGTCTTTCAAGTACATGAAGTTAGCATCTACACCTTGAGATTTAGCAAGAATTCCATCCCATCCATAGTAGATCCATGCAGTATCAAATACTCCATTAGCAATCGGTGTGATAGAGTTTGAGTCGTTGTTTGGTACTTTTTCAACTTTTTCAAAATCTCCGCCTTGTGATTCTACCAAGGTTTTCAACATAGCAAGTTCAGTTGGGTCATTCCAAGTTCCGTATTTCTTACCAACCAAGTCCTTTGGACTAGCTACATTGTCAGATTTACGAGAGATAATTCCTGATGTATTGTGTTCAACAATAGCTGCAACGGCAGTAATACCTGCTCCTTTTTCCAATTTTTTAGCCATGTAGTCTTGGAAATACACTGCAAATGGTGCCTTACCATTGATAACCAAATCAGAAGAACTTTCTTCTGGTGGCAATTTCAAATCAACATCCACTCCAGCTTCTTTGAAATAACCTTTTTCCTTGGCAACATAAAGTCCTGTGTGGTTAGTATTTGGTGTCCAGTCTAGGATAAAGTCAATTTTCTTAAGTTCTGCCTCTTTGTTATCCTTAGAAGCAGTTCCTTGACCACAGGCCACAAGCACAACAGCTACAAGAGCTGTTAAAACAGTTAAAAACACTTTCCATGTTTTCTTCATTTCAATTTCCTCTTTTCTTTTTCAGAAACATTCTTATTCTACGAACGTTTCCATTTAATAACATATTTTTCACTAATATCGACCAACTTCATACCCAGCAGACTGATAATCGATACCAGAATAATAATCGCGAACATGGTATCATACTGAAACAGTTTCTTGGACTGAATCATGTAAACACCTAGTCCTTCAAAGCCTCCCAACCACTCAGATACTACTGTTGTGATAAAAGCGTAGGAGACACTGACCCTCAGACCTGCATAAAAGTAAGGCAGGCTGACTGGGATTTTAAAATGCCACATAATTTGCCAAGGCTTGGCCCGCATAAGACTAAACAAGGTCAGCATATCCTTGTCACAATGCCTAAAACCGTCCAAAATGCTGACGATGATAGGAAAGGTTGTCGTTAAGATAATCAAGACAATCTTGGGCAAAATCCCATAACCTAGCCACAAGACCAGAATAGGGGCTATGGCAATGGTCGGAATAGTCTGAACAACCACCATCATAGGGTAAATCAGGTCATTGAGCCAAGTCAAACTATCCATAAGTACAGCCATGAGACAGGCAATCAAGACTCCCAAAATCAGTCCCAATAAAGCCACTCTCAAGGTCGCCCAGCTATGGTGCCAGAGAAATTCTCTGTCACGAACAAAGGCCTGAAGAATTTCAAGAGGTGTCGGCAGGATAAACTTGGGGAGAAGTTTAAGAAAACCTGCTAACTGCCAGATTGACAAGACTCCCAGAAAGCCCAATAGACTAATGTGTCGTCTCAGTATACTTTTCAAGTTTCTCATCAATACTTAAAATCTCTCCTACATTTATTTTGACATTGGCAAAGACATTATCTGCCTCCTGCCCTGCCACCTCTAGCGCTTCTTTGAGAATGCGCATAAGCTCATCAAACTCCCCTTCCAAGACCGTTTCAAATGGTGTCACCACCATGGTCACTTCTTGAGCTTGCAGATAAGCAATGACCTGATCGATAACAGCTATCCGATCAATCCCCTGTGTTAGGGGTAAAACTTGCAAGGCAATGCTTGCTTTCATAAAAACCTCCTCTTCTCGTTTTCCTTTGACAAAAAGAAAAACCTTTACCATATATGGAAAAGGTCAAGAATAGACTAAGTATCGTTCCCTACGCTGGCATTACCCAGATCAGGTGCGGTCGAAGTTTAACACTTCCTCTCAGACTGTACACAGACTCCCATATATTATATGGACATATGATAGCGCAAAATAAAAAAAAAGTCAAGAAAACTGCTTACAGAAAAGAGCAGGAAAAATTTCCTACTCCAATTTTCTATACTCGTTCTCCATCACTGTTTACTCTGTAGCCATCCACCGTCGTATTAACAGCTAAGGCACCTGAAGAGTAAGAATAATACCACTTACCAGAGACTTGATACCATCCTGTTTTCATTGCTCCTGAACTATCCAGATAATACCACAGACCATTTTCCTTTAACCAACCTGTCTGCATTTCACCAGATGATTTCAAATAATACCAGCTAGAACCGTCTTTCAGCCATCCCGTTGATTTAGACCCATTTGATTTGAAATGATACCAACTACCATTTATTTTCTTCCAACCAACAGTCAGAACATCATTGGAACTACCTTCTGTTTGATTCTGCGATGACGCAACCTCCTCTAACTGAATATAACGACGACTTCCACTATAAGATATATAACTCAACCACTTGTACCCATCTTTTTCAAGTACCTGATCATAATGAACACTCTCACCTGGAGAATAATATGCAATTGAAGTTGCACTAACTAAAGGTTGATTTTTTATAGCTGCCTTATTCTTAAAATAATGAGTTCCTCCTGTCGAAGAAGGTTGACTATTGAATACTTTGCCACTACTTACTACATTACCCCCATCCAAATCTTTAAAATGAATAAATCCTGTCATCGTATTTGCTTTTATAATTCGTTTATTATAGGATCCTGTATAACCATAGTTGTATTCCTCAATTTCTATATTATCCCCCATTACATTTGAAACCCAGGCAACATGACCATATCCTCCTGCAGTAGACCAAGCAATAGATCCAATCGTTGGTACACTATCTACACGATAACCTTCACGACGAGCACGATAGCCCCATTCATTCGCATTCCCATAAGCAGCCGGAATCTCAAAACCATTGACACTACTCAAGCGAAAGGCTGCAAATGAAGTACACTGACGAGAGTACATGCGCCACTTATCAATTTCCTGACTCCCATTTTTATAGTAAGCAGGATAATCATCCCCACGCGCAATCGATCCATTTCCTCCAGAATAGGCATATACACTATCACTCGCTGCTAGCATCAATCCTACTACTAAAAAAGGAACAACCTTTTTAACTGATTTTCTCAAAGAAAATCCTGTCTCTGTTACTTTGAATGGTAAAACTTTCATTCTTCCTCCTTGAAAATAATATAAATTGAAGATTACCTTCACTTAAACTATTCGGAGAAAAAAGAAAAAGTGAGAAAATTTCTCACTTTAGTCCAGATAATGAATCAAATTCTTTTCTGTAAGGATATCTGAGTAAGTAAAGGATTCAACGTAAACATTAGCTTGTTTATCTCCTTCAACATTTCCAAATTCAACGATAAATAGGGATGGATAAACCTCAATTAGCTTACCCAATCTATTTTTTTGGCGCTTACGTCCATTTTCCAAAGTCATTTCAATTACATGACCCTCATGTGCCTTGATTTCTTCTTTGATTTTTTTCATCTTAGCTACATCTGTAAATGCATCTGTCATCTTATTTCCTCCCTTTTTGAAATACTTGAAAATTTATTGTATTCTTTTTGGAAAATCAATTCCACTGTTCCACGAGCTCCACTACGGTTTTTCTCGATAATAACTTCTACCTTATTATTTGGGATACCGTCCTCTTCTTCATCACCACGCTCATAGTAATCGTCACGATAGAGAAAAGCTACGATATCAGCATCCTGCTCGATAGATCCCGATTCTCGAATATCAGACAAGACCGGTCTCTTGTCCTGACGTTGTTCTACACCACGAGACAACTGACTCAGAGCAATTACGGGAACCTTCAGTTCTTTTGCTAGGATTTTCAACTGACGTGAAATTTCTGAAACCTCTTGTTGACGGTTTTCTCGACCAGTTCCCGTGATAAGCTGCAAGTAATCTATCAAAATCAAACCAAGATTTCCAGTTTCTTGAGCCAGTTTACGAGAACGAGAACGAATCTCTGTAATCCGAATACCTGGCGTATCATCGATATAGATACTCGCGTTGGCTAGATTCCCTTGAGCAATGGTGTACTTTTGCCATTCCTCATCGGTCAATTGACCCGTACGGATAGAATGCGATTCCACCAAACCTTCTGCCGCTAACATACGGTCCACTAGACTTTCCGCACCCATTTCCAGTGAAAAAATAGCAACAGTTTTGTCCAACTTAGTCCCAATGTTCTGAGCAATATTCAAGGCAAAGGCTGTCTTACCAACCGCCGGACGAGCTGCTAAGATAATCAACTCCTCCTCATGCAGACCAGTCGTCATATGATCTAAATCACGGTAGCCTGTCGCAATACCTGTAATATCGGTCGTTTGTTGCGAGCGAGCTTCCAGATTTCCAAAGTTGATATTCAACACATCTCGAATATTCTTAAATCCACTTCGATTAGCATTTTCACTGACATCAATCAGGCCTTTTTCTGCCTGAGCAATAATTTCATCAGCTGGTTGCGAAGCCTCGTAAGCTTGATTGACAGACTCTGTCAACTTGGCGATTAATCGCCGTAGCATTGCTTTTTCTGCAACAATCTTAGCATAATACTCCGCATTAGCAGAAGTTGGCACAGAATTGACAATCTCAACCAAGTAAGACAGGCCACCAATATTCTGTAAATCACCTTGATTATCAAGAATGGTACGAACCGTTGTTGCATCTATAGCATCGCCACGATCGGATAAGTCAACCATAGCTTGGAAAATCAAACGATGGGCATACTTAAAAAAGTCTCGAGACTCAATATATTCTCGAACAAAAACAAGCTTACTCTCGTCAATAAAGATAGCCCCTAAAACGGATTGCTCAGCTAAGATATCTTGAGGTTGTACTCGTAACTCTTCTACTTCTGCCATCAGACTTCCCTTCCTTTTACAATCTTGTCAAGAAGGTGTAAACTTATCCTTCCTTCACACGAAGATTGATCACACTTGTAATATCTTGATAGATTTTCACTGGTACATCAATCAAACCAACTGCTCGAATCGGAGCTTGTACTTGAATATGACGTTTATCAATCTTAATTCCAAATTGCTTTTGCAACTCTTCTGCAATTTTCTTATTGGTAATGGAACCAAAGGTACGACCATCTGGACCAACTTTTTCAACAAATTCTACAACAGTTTCTTCTGCTTCAAGTTGGGCTTTAATTGCTTTTGCTTCTGCAATCATCTCAGCGTGAGCTTTTTCTTCAGATTTTTGTTTACCACGAAGCTCACCTACCGCTTGAGCAGTCGCTTCTTTGGCTAGATTCTTTTTGATAAGAAAGTTTTGTGCATACCCTGTTGGTACTTCCTTAATTTCACCTTTTTTACCTTTTCCTTTAACATCTGCTAAAAAGATTACTTTCATTCTTCTTTCTCCTTTTCCTTTATTTCATTTAATACAATTTCTGTCAGTTTTTCACCTGCTTCTGACAAGGTTAAATCTTTAATTTGAGCTGCTGCCAAATTAAAGTGGCCTCCACCTCCCAGCTCTTCCATAATCCGTTGTACATTCAGCTTACTACGACTGCGAGCTGAGATAGAGATAAACCCTTGTGTATTCTTCGCAAGAACAAAACTCGCTTCAATACCTGACATAGCTAACATGGCATCTGCTGCCTTACTAATAACAACTGTGTCATAGCATTTCGAGTCCTTAGCCTCTGCTATCAGTACATCTGAACCTAATTTACGTCCCTGTAAAATCAGTTCATTGACCTCACGATATTCTTCAAAATCCGTCGCAGCGATTTCCTGGATAGCAATACTATCGCTTCCGCGCGTTCTGAGATAGCTAGCAACATCAAATGTCCGACTAGTCACTCGTGAGGTGAAATTTTTAGTATCCAACATCATACCAGCCATCAAGACACTTGCTTGCATACGACTCAAACGATTTTTCTTAGAATTCTGGAACTGAATCAATTCTGTTACCAATTCACTGGCACTGCTTGCACCACTTTCGATATAAGTGATAACTGCATTGTCTGGGAAATCCTGATCCCTTCTATGGTGGTCAATAACAATAGTTTGGGTAAAATCTTTTGATAAAGTTAAAGCTGTCTTTGAATGGTCTACAAGAATCAACAAAGAACGATTGGTCACCATCCCCATTGCGTCCTTAACAGACAACAACTTTGTAACTCCTTCTTTTTCTAAGAATGAAACAGCTCGTTCAATATCCGGCGACATTTGTTCTTCGTCATAAAGAGCATAACTATTTTCTGTTACATTATTAGCAAATAACTGCATACCTACAGCAGAACCCAAAGCATCCATATCAAGGTTTTTGTGACCAACTACAAAAACCTGATCTACACTACGAATCTTATCTGAAATAGCCGTCATCATAGCACGCGTACGAGTCCGTGTACGTTTGATGGAGGCAGCAGATCCACCACCAAAATAAACTGGGTTTTTCGTTTCGTCGTTTTCCTTGACAACCACTTGGTCGCCACCACGCACTTCAGCCAAGTTCAAGTTGAGCAATGCAACTTTCCCGATTTCATCATGATTACCATCACCATAAGAAAATCCCATACTTAAGGTCAAGGGCAACTGTCTCTGTTTAGACTCTTCTCTGAAAGAATCAATAACAGAAAATTTATCGTTCATCAATCCCTCAAGCACCGTGTAGTCCGTAAATAGATAAAAGCGGTCCATACTCACTCGACGAGAGAACATGGCATGCTTCCCAGCAAATTCTGAAACAAAATTGGCTACAAAACTATTAATATGACTGATATCAGACTCCGATGTTTCATCTTCTAAATCATCATAGTTGTCAACAGAAACAATCCCAATCACAGGTCGACTTGTCACTAACTCAACAGTCGCTTCGTATTCTCCAGACACATCAAAGAAATAAAGAACTCCAGATACCTTGTCCATATGAACCGAATAGCGGGTCTCACCCAAGGTAGCATAAGAACCTGGATTCCCTACCGATGCCTTTATAATTGTTTGAATTAATGCAACATCAATCTCGCCCACTTCATTCGTCAAAATCAATTCAGCGTAAGGATTGAACCATTCAACTTCACCTGACGATAAGTCTAGTTTAATAACTCCGACAGGCATCTGTTCTAACAAGGTTGTCAAACTTTCTTCAGCTTGGTGGTTTACATACTGGATTTGTTCTACTTCACTCCTTGAGTAGTAGTCTCTCTGATGGATGAATAATAAACTATATGAACCCAAAATAAGTAGCAAAAGAAATAGCGTTACCAGTGTATTCGTTACAAAAACAAGTTGCACAGATAGCACTCCGAACGCCACTATTCCTAATATTAAGGGGAAAATAGGACTTACATAAAATTTTTTCATTCCAAACCTCTTGGCACCCATTATACCATAATAACCACCAAAAAGCGACTTTTTAAAAGTGTAATCAGTAATTCTATCAATTATAAGAAAAAGGAGGTTTACAATTCAGTAAACCTTCCTTTACACATATTGAAATTAAGATTCTTTAACTTCTAACAAGCCAATCTCGCCATCTTCACGACGATAAATCACATTGGTTGTCTGATCTTCAACATCCACATAGATAAAGAAATCATGTCCCAACAAATCCATCTGTAGAATAGCTTCTTCCAAATCCATTGGTTTTAAATCAATTTGTTTTGAACGAACAACTCTAGACTGAACAACATTTGGATCTTCCACCAAAGCATCTGTAAATAATTGACTAGTTGCTACCTTGTTTTTATTTTTACGCTCGATTTTTGTTTTATTTTTACGAATCTGACGTTCAATTTTATCAGTTACAAGATCAATTGAACCATACATATCTTGAGACACATCTTCTGCACGAAGAGTAATTGAGCCAAGCGGAATCGTTACTTCCACTTTAGCAGTTTTTTCACGATACACCTTCAAGTTAACTCGAGCATCCAACTCTTGTTCAGCTTGAAAATACTTTTCGATCTTTTCGAGTTTAGAAACTACATAATCACGAATTGCTTCTGTTACTTCTAGGTTTTCACCACGGATACTATATTTAATCATATGAGTACCTTCTTTCTAAACATTTTTGTTTTTCTGATTTCATTATAACGCTTTCATTTTATTTTTGCAAATTTTTTCCTCAGCTTACAAGGGA
>OAVI01000587.1_pt1 | contig 10746 bp, 9 predicted proteins | sample 1476381 | NCBI WGS metagenome assembly OAVI01 (sample SAMEA2580083, study PRJEB22360) | human gut metagenome | biome: human gut; feature: human-associated habitat; material: faeces | place: Denmark | collected 2008/2010 | reverse complement strand
CCTCTGAAAGGACACGCATATGGCAGCCAAGCAGCCGCAGGACCACAAAACCCCGAAAAACCAGCCCAAGACCGTCGAGGCCATGGGCGTCACCCTCGCCGTCAGCCCCGCGATCTTCGACGACCTCGACATGGTCGAATACCTCTACGACCTCCAAACCGCCCAGTCCGGCAACGGTGCCGGCGCGTTCGCCATCGTCCCCTTCCTCAAGAAGCTCTGCGGCCCCCAGTACACGGCCATGAAGGACGCATTGCGCGACCCCGACACCGGGCGCGTGAGCATCGACAAGGTCAGCGAATTCATCGCCCAGCTCCTCGAACAGGTCGCCCCAAACTCCTGACGCTCATAGGAATGCTCGCCACGGCACCCGACGCGCTCGAAGCGGACTTCCAGCGTTTCTATGGGCTTAACACCGACCTCATATGGACTGGCGAACTGCCCGCCAACCGGGCGGCCGCACTGGCCGCCAACCTCCCCCGCCAGTCCATCATCTGGCAAAAACTCAACCCGCGCCTCGCATGGGACGACCAAACCTACCTCCTCGCCGACATCCGCGACAGCCTCGCGTTCCTCGCCTGGACGAAAACCAAGGAAGCCTCACGCAAGGGCGCGCGCTGGCGCGGACAACTCCAACGCCCCGGCACCGTCCGGCATGAAGCCACGGGCGGCGAGGTCATGGCGATGGACGACGAACAACTAGCCGCATACCTGGCCGCACCGCGCACCACCATCAGGGAGGCATAGCATGGCAATCGAGATCGCCACCGCGTTCGTACAGATCGTGCCCAGCATGAAGGGCGTCGGCAAGGCCATCGAATCGGCGTTCGGCAGCGCATCGGAAACCGCCGGCAACACCGCCGGCATCAAAGCCGGCAACGGCTTCGCCGGCGGCTTCGGCGCGAAACTCGGCGTCATCACCGGCATCGCGCAAAGCGTCGCGGGCAAGGCCATCGAAGCGTTCATGGGCCTGTCCGGCGAGATCACCAGCGCATCCGACAGCGCCCAGAAGTTCGCCAGCACCCTGAACTTCGCCGGCGTCAGCGAACAGCAGATCAAACGACTCACCGCCAGCACGCAGGACTACGCCGACAAGACCGTCTACGACCTCAACGACATCCGCAACACCACCGCCCAGCTCGCCGCCAACGGCGTGCCCAACTACGACAAGCTCGCCGAAGCCGCAGGCAACCTCAACGCCGTCGCCGGCGGCTCCGCCGACACCTTCAAGTCCGTGGCGATGGTGCTGACCCAGACCGCCGGCCAGGGAAAACTCACGACCGAGAACTGGAACCAGCTCTCGGACGCGATCCCCGGCGCGAGCGGCAAAATCCAGCAGGCGCTCAGGGAGGCCGGAGCCTACACCGGCAACTTCCGCGACGCGATGGCCGACGGGCAGATCACCGCGCAGGAATTCAACGACGCGATCATGTCGCTCGGCTTCACCGACGCCGCCGTGGAAGCCGCCACATCCGCCAGCACCATCGAGGGAGCCACCGGCAACCTCGAAGCCGCGTTCGTCAAGCTCGGCGCGAGCGTGCTCGACAGCGTCAAACCCGCCATCACCGGCGGCATGAGCTGGATCGCCGACGGCGTCACCAACGCCGTGCCCGTCGTCCAGGCAGGCATCGAAGGGCTCATCGGCTGGTTCCAGCGCCTCTACTCCAAACTGGAGGAAAACGGCGCGATCACCGCGTTCAAATCCGCGTGGAACACCATCAGGGACGCGATCATGGGCGTCGTCAACATGGTCATCGACTGGGCGCACATGATCCCTCCCGAAGGTCTCGCCGACGGCATCAAACTCGTCACCGACACGCTCAACTGGTTCATCCAGCACGGCAAGGAACTCGCGCCCATCATCATCGGCATCGGCACCGCGTTCGCCGCAGTCAAGGGCTATCAGGCGCTCAACAGCGGTCTACAGGCGCTCACCGGAACCATGAACACGGTGACGACCGCCGCCAAGGGCATCAGCAACGGCATCATGCTCATGATGGACTTGGGCGGCCCGATTCAAATGCTCAAACAGATGGGCTCCAGCCTCAGCCTCGTCAAGACGGCTCAGACCGCGTGGAGCGCCGCCACCAAAATGGCGACCGCCGTGCAGGGCGCGTTCAACGCCGTCATAGCGGCAAACCCCATTGGCGCTATCGCCGTCGCCATCGCGGCCGTCGTGGCCGCGCTCGTCTGGTTCTTCACCCAGACCGAGGTCGGCCGCAAGGCATGGGCCGCGTTCACCTCATGGCTCACGGACACGTGGAACACGATCGTCGCCACCGCGCAAGACCTATGGAACGGGCTCGGCGAATTCCTCGCCAACCTATGGGCCACGATCACAGGTACCGTGCAATCCGCATGGGACGGCATCGCCGGCTTCTTCACGGGCCTATGGCAGACGATCAGCGGCGGCGTCACCGGCGCATGGACGTCGATCACCACGTTCCTGTCCGGCGTGTGGACCGGCATCAGCACGACCGCCACGACGATCTTCACCGGGATACGAGACTTCATCGTCAACGTGTTCACCGTCATCGGCGCGCTCATCGTCGCACCCTTGCAGGCGATCCAGAACGGCATCAACACCGTGTTCGGCTGGATACTCTCGTTCATCACCCAGCAGATGAACAGCACGAACACCGTGTGGAGCACCATCTGGACGGCGATCTACAACGTCGTCTCCACGATCTTCACGCTCATCAGCGGCTACATCTCGACCGCGGTGAACGCGATCCGCACCGTCATCGCCGTGTTCCTCAGCTTCCTCAAGGGAGACTGGCAGGGCGCATGGGACGCGATCAAGGACTTCTTCACGACCACATGGGACGGCATCAAAGCGTTCCTGTCGAACATCCTCGACGGAATCAAGGCCGTCTGGACCACCGTATGGACCGCCATCAGCACGTTCTTCACCGACGTGTGGAACAAGATCGTCGCGTTCTTCATGCCGATCATCAACGGCATCAGGACCACGATCGGCACCGTCCTCAACGCGATCCAGAGCGTGTGGACGAGCATCTGGAACGCGGTCAGGTCCGTCGCGTCCACCATCTGGAACGCGATCAGCGGCGTGGTGTCCACATGCATCCAGAATGTGAGCAACACCATCTCGACCGTCCTGAACGCCATCAGCGGCGTGTGGACGAGCGTATGGAACTCGGTCAGCTCGTACCTGTCGAACATCTGGCACGGGATCACGTCGGCCGTGTCCAACGGCATCCAATCCGTGTCGAACACGGTCGGCCGCATCCGCGACACCGTGCTCGGCGCGGTCAGCGGCGCGGGCCGATGGCTGTACGACACGGGCCGTCAGGTCATCCAAGGCCTCATCAACGGCATCGGCGGCGCGTTCCAGTGGGTCAGGAACACGATCAGCAACCTCGGCAGCAGCCTCGTCGGCTGGGCCAAGAGCGTGCTCGGCATCCACAGCCCGTCACGCATCTTCCGCGACGAGGTCGGCAAATGGATACCCGCCGGCATGGCCCAGGGCATCGACAAGGCCAGCGGCCTCGTCGAGGACAGCATCGACGGTCTGACCGACATGATCCCCACCGTGAGCCTGAAGACCGACACCAGCATGCTCGAAACCCCATACGCCTACCAGACCCGCATCACGGGCGGCCGGATGGCCTACACGATCGACAGCAGCCAAGGCGAATACGCGACCAAACAGGACATCATCGACGCCATCGATCAGGCGCTCAGCAGCGGCATCACGCTCAACCTGTCCGACCGAGGCGGCGAGGTCATGGCCGGCAAGCTCGCCAAACCCATGAGCTACGAACTCAACTACCTCGCCATGAGAGGCCGTTAAAACCAGAGAGGACAGCATCATGCTCTACCAGCGACGCATGCGCCTGCCGCATGTCGAAGACCCCACGCTCAACGGCGTCCCGCTGGAACGCATGATGCTGTCCCTATCCTCCGACGGCGTGACCATCGACGCCGCCAAATCGACCTTGAGCATGCAGGACATGCCCGGCCGCGACGGCCGGCTCGACCTGACCCTCACCGACCCGACCGGGGCAGCGTACATGGGCGACCGCGCCATCACGCTCAGCCTGTACGCCATCGGCGGCGAAGACGACATCCTCGCCGCCAAAACCCGGCTCGCCGCCCTAGCCGGCACCATAGTCTCACTCTCATGGCGCAGCCTGCCCGGCGAATACCAAGGCCGCATGAGCCTCGGCGCGTGGGAAGACAAATGGGCCGGCGACCACCAGATCGCCACCCTCGTGCAAGCCGAGATCGACGCCCACCCCTACCTGATCGGCCGCAGCCGATCCATCGCGCTCAAAACGGACGCGAACACGATCCACGTCAAAGGCAACCGGCCATGCTGGCCCACATGGACGCTCACCCCCGCCGCCGACGCCAAGACCGTCAGCATCAAGGACGCGCACGGCCACAAACTCGCCGTCACGTCCACCATCGCCATCACCGGACGCATCTCCATCGACACCGACCCCGACCACCGGGAGCTGCGCGTCAACGGCAACCTCATGACACCCACACTCGAATCCGACTACTTCCCCCTATTGCCCGGCCTGAACGCGCTCACCCTCACCGGAGCCACCGCCGCCAGTCTCGCGTACAGGCCACTCACACTCATCTAGGAGCACACTCATGCGATACATGATCTTCGACCGCTGGGGCAACCCGCTCGGCGACCTGCCCTACGTCATCAAGGCCATCCGCACGAGAGCCACCGACGGCACCGACACCCTCGACATCACCACCATCGGCGAGATCAACAAGGACGAACGCATCGCGTTCAAGGATTCGATGGGCCGCTGGGCGGAATACCTGTGCCAGTCCACCCAGACCGCCCGCGCCGCAGGCATGCCCGTCACCGTCGCCTACTGCACCGGCAGCATCGCGGAACTCTCGCGCACCTATATCGAGGACAAACGCAACCGCGCCGCCAACGCCAAAGCCTGCCTCGCCAAGGCATTGGAAGGCACCCGGTGGGCGGTCGGCACCGTCGAGACCGGCACCATCACCGGCACGGCCAACCTCGCCTTCTACCACTGCACCGTCCTCGAAGCCGTCCAGAAGACCGCCGACACCTACGGGCTCGAAGTCCAGACCGAATACCAGCCCGACCCGACCGGCAACCGGATCGGCCGGCGCATCATCCACCTCGTCGAACACCGGGGCACCGCCAACACCACGAAACGCTTCGAATACGGCAAAGACCTCACCCAAATCAAACGCGACATCGACAGCGGCGACGTCATCACCCGCCTCTACGGGTGGGGCAAAGGCATCGAACAAACCAACGAGGAAGGCGAGGCCACCGGCGGATACAGCCACAAAATCAGCTTCGCCGACGTCAACCACGGCAAACCCTACGTCCAAGACGACCAAGCGCTCGCCAACTGGGGCATACCCGGCCCCGACGGCACCAGACACCACAGCGAAGCCGCCGTGGACTTCCCCGACTGCGAAGACCCCAAGGAACTCCTCACCCTCACCAAGAACGCGCTCAAGACCCGCGCCACGCCCGTCGTCTCCTACACCGCCGACGTGACCGCCCTCGGACAAGCCGGCTACGACCCGGAAGGCACGGACGTCGGCGACAGCGTGCAGATCATCGACACCAGCTTCACCACACCATTGCGCCTCGAAGGCCGCATCCTCCAGATCGAGGAAGACCTGGCCGGCAGCCTCGCCGACACCAAGATCACCCTCGGCAACATCCGGCAATCCTACACGCAGCGCCTCGCCGCCCAACAGCAGGCCCTCGACAAACTCGTCTCCAGCTCCGGCGCATGGAACAGCGCCGCCGGCGGCACCGGCCCGTACATGAAGGACCTCATCGACCGCATCAACCAGATCATGAACGCCACCGGCGGATACACGTACCTCAAACCCGGCCAAGGCATCTACGTGTACGACAAACCAGAAGACCAGAACCCCACCCAATGCATCCACATCGGCGGCGGCTACTGGCGCATCGCCGACCACAAGAAAGCAAACGGAGACTGGGACTTCCGATCGCTCGCCAACGGCAAAGGCATCTTCGCCGGCGCGATCTACACCGGCCTGCTCTCCGACGCAGCCAGACGCAACTACTGGAACCTCGACACCGGAGAATTCAGCCTATCGGCCTCCACCACTATCGCCGGCAACAAGGCGAGCGAACTCGCCACCACCACGGCGGCGCAGCAGCTCACCTCCGAAGCCGTATCCGCGGCCAAGAAATACGCCGACGGCATCGGCTCGAACACGCTCGCGTCCGCGAAGGCCGACGCCACGAGCAAGGCGAACAGCGCGGAAGCCAACGCCAAGAAAGCCGCTTCCACGGACGCGACGAACAAGGCGAACGCGGCCCTCGATGCGGCGAAGAAGGCGGCAGCCGACGGCGACACCAGCACGCTCGAAGCCGCCAAATCGTATGCCGACAACACGGCCACGAGCCATGTGAACACGTTCGAGAAGGCGCTCACACAGCAGTACATCTTCAACAAGCTCACGAACAACGGCCAGCTGCAGGGCCTGTACATGAGCGGAGGACTGCTGTACGTCAACGCCACCTACTTGCGAAGCGGCATCATCAGCGGCGCGAGAAGCTACTGGAACCTCGACACCGGCATATTCAGCATGAGCGACGCCAACGGCGTCGAAACGGTCTATCTCGATGGCAACGGCGGCCGTAACACGCTCACCGGAACCTTTCAGACGGGCACGTCCGGATCTCGCCTGTGGATGAGCCCGAAATTCAAACAGAAGCCGATCGGAGGAACCGCCGACATCACCGGCGTCGGCATCTCGTTCATCCACGCGACAGATGCGGCGGAGCAGCCATATATCGCCTCAGAGTCCACGAATTCCGAAGTGGGCGAGATCTCGACGCTCACCTTCAACGGCGGTCGTCGTGCTGACACCGATCCAGGCGCCTTCATGCGAGTCGGCAGCACGAAAACCGACAACGCCAAGAAAAAGTCGCTGTTCCAGGCGATGGCCTTGCGCGACTACAGCGTGGCGTACAGTGACGCGAAAAGCTCCGGCGCGAGACTGGCGGCCGTCGCCTCTCCGGATTCCACCGTGGACACGTATGCGGAGGTCGCCTCGTGGGATCCAAATGGCATCGTCGGAGTGAAGGCGGACATCAACACCGGATACCTCTACATGGGAGGCTTCCTCGGAGGATACACGAACCGTCACACGTTCGATGGATCCAAGGCATGGAAGGCATGGATGCCGAACGGCGGGGCAATATCGGTCGGCGCGTCCGCGACCGTGCACCTCACTGCGTCGTCACCAGCAAAATACGGCAGATACTACGCCGTCGCAAACGCTGACGGAGAATGGGGCGGCATCATCATGCACGTCAAAAACACCGGAGGACAATCCGGATGGGACATCCAAATGTACAACGCCGACCGAAACCCATGTTCCGTCGACATGTATTGCGAAACCCTCGGATGGCTCGTCAAATAAGGAAAACCGAACATGAGACAAACCATGACAATGAGCGATGGGAACATCATCGTCAACTGCGATGAACCCATCAACGGATACCAGCAATTTGTATTCTCGCCGGAAACCATCGCCTCCTGGACGGCGCTGCTCGGACTCGGATCCACAACCGAAGCCGTAGCCGCGATAATGCAAGGCGTCGAAGACACGACACGATACGATCCAGCGACCGGCCGGGGAGTCTGGACGGAAGCCTACGAAGCGCTCGAAGCGGCGCTGAACGACAGTGCGGCGGACCTGTCAATGCTCGCCGATGACGGAACCGTCCAGAACGATCCGCTGACTGTAGCCCGCAACGACACCAGAAAAGGCATGCACCTACCAACCATCCCGCAACAGGCGCAATCGGTATCGACATACGCCCTCGAAGACTCAGACACGGAAACCGGCATAGACACGTCCTGCGTTGACGCACAGGCGCTTTCCGACCTGCTCTCGGACAAGAGAGTCGCCAACGCCATCGACGACGCCGAGGAAAGCTTCTACGCAAGCCTCATGCCGCAACCAATAACCAGATGAAAGGTAGTGGAAAAATGAACGATGACCAGCAGTACGTCAGCTTCGACCGACTCGTATCGCAGAAGCTTTCCGAACAACTCGCCGACGCGAACCGGCAGATCGCCACACTCGCCGCCATGTGCGACATCAAGGACACGCAGATAGCCGAACTACGAGGCAAGCTCGAAAACAAGGACGATGGCAATGGCAACGCTTGACGCATTCCGCACCGCAAGCGGCGACCCCATCCGCCTCGATCTCGCCAACGGGTACATCGCAGACATACGCCTCAACGCCGGCGACGTCAACGGCCGCACCATCACCGTCGAACTCACCGACAACGGCACACCCATCACCACAACCGCCGAAATCACCTGCGCGCTCGCCTACAACACCAGTCCCGGCAGCAGCCTCGGCGACCGCGTGACCATGAGCCCGGTCAGCGGCGCGGCCACGGCCACGTTCCGCGCAGCGGTGCCCCGCAAGGCGCTCGCCAAGCCCGGACGCATCCTGTTGGGCATCGAGATCAGCAGCGGCGGCCACAAGGTGTGCTCGCGCAACTTCTACGGGCTCGTGGAACGCGCCGTGTTCGACGCCACGTCACCCGACGCGGACGACAAGCTCGGCCGGATCGAACAGCTCATCCTCGACGCCGACAAGGCAACCAGCAGCGCCAACACCGCAGCAGGCAAGGCCAACACCGCCACCACGAACGCCAGCGCGGCGGCCACGGCCGCGAGCACTGCGGCATCCAAGGCGAACGGCGCGGCTAGCTCGGCCACCACGGCCGCATCCAACGCCAACGACAAGGCCACGGCGGCAGACACGGCCGCGACCGCAGCGGCCGCGGCGGCCGGCAAGGCCAACGACGCCGCATCCAAGGCAACCAGCGCCGCCGGCGACGCACGCGACGCCGCCGAAGCAGCCCGCACCTCGACCATCGAATACGCGCAGCTCTCCGACGACTGCAAGGAAAAGATCGCCGCCAGCGCCAGCGCGGGCGTGGTCTTCGCCACACAGGCCGAAATCGACGAACAGTACGAGACCGTGATCGAACCCGCCCTGGGCGGCGACGCGATCCAGCCCCTCACCCAAGACGACATCGATTGGGCGCTCTCCATCATCAACCAGTAGGAAGGAACATCATGGCGAACACGCAGAAGGTCATGACCTTGGAGGACACCGCCAAGCTCATCGCCAAAGTCCACGCCAACGCCACAGGCGGCGCGAAGTTCGAATACGACAACGCCAAGGGCGAATACGGGAACGTCGTCGCCTACATGGCCGCCCACACGGACGGCAGGGTGTACGGCGTGAAATTCCCCAAATACACGTACAGCAACACCCCGGTCGGCGTGAAGACCCGCGACAACGCCAACCTGACCATCGAGATCAGCACCAACGACAAGGCCGGCCGCGACGACTACGCCGCGCTGCCCGCCTTCAGGGTGTGGGACGTCAACGCCACCGTGGACGACGACGGCGTGCCCCACGTCACCGCCATCGACGGCCTCGACAACCGCTTCAAACGCGACGGCACCAACGGCGACGTGTACGTCATGACATGCCCCGGATACTACAAGCTCGAAAGCACGAGCACCCACAACGAATTCCTCTACAGCGACACCCAATACGACGGCTACACGCCCATGCCCGGCGTGCTGCTGCCAGACGGCAGCAAACGGCCATGCCTATTATTCGCGAAATACGCCGCCTCCCTCGACTCCCAGCAACGCCCACTGTCCGTCAGCGGCAAGGAGATCGACCGAGAATTCGGCTCCCAGAACCGAGCCATCGACTACGCGGCCAAGAAGGGCAAGGGCTACGCCGGCCGCTGCGCCGGCGACAACTTCTATATCCAGCTCATGCTCATGATCAAATACGCCACCAAAAACTCGGACGTGCTCGGCGGATGCTTGGACTACAACATCCAGACCGCCGTCACGACGGCCGAAACCAACGCCAAACGAGTCATCATCGCCGCCAGCGCCGCCGGCAGCTTCGAGGTAGGCAGCACCGTCAATGTCGGCACCGACCGCGAACGTGGCAATGCCGGCAACTACAGCTCCGCCCGCGCCCGCACCATCCTGAGCAAGACCGCCATCGACGCCAACAACACCGCGCTCAACCTCGACGGCGACGCCATCACCACGACCACCGCATGCTTCGTCAGCAGCATGCCGTGGAAGACCGGGGCCACCGACAAGCTGCTCGGCATCGACGGCCGCCCCACAACCGCCAACGCCACCCGCCAGCCTGTCCGACTGCAAGGCATCGAACTGTTCAACGGCGTCTACGAGACCGACGCCGACCTCATCGCCAACTCGGTCAAGGACTCCGACGACGCTGGCCGCGTCGAACTCTACCGCGTGTTCGACATCACCAAGGCAAGCAAGACCTCGACGGCGAACTACACCAAGATCGGCGAATTCCCGGCCCGCACCAAAGCCATCGACAACTCGTGGAGATATGCCGAGGACTTCACCCTGTCCAACGGCGTGCTCATCCCCACCGGCATCGGGGCCACCAGCGCCACCGGCCTATGCGACGGCGTATACGCCAACCCGCTAGCATCCCAGGGCCTCCGACAGGTGCGGCGCTTCGGCGACCTCTGGGGCGTGGCTGCCTGCGGCGTCTTCGCCGTGGACCTCGCGGACGACCTCGCGCATCGTTGGTGGAACATCGGGGGCCGCCTTTCTGCGCTCGGTCGCACGAAGGCGTAGCCGCAGTGCGATGGGGGTGAAGCGCAGCGAGGGAGGGTAGTTG
>OAVI01000573.1_pt1 | contig 11039 bp, 10 predicted proteins | sample 1476381 | NCBI WGS metagenome assembly OAVI01 (sample SAMEA2580083, study PRJEB22360) | human gut metagenome | biome: human gut; feature: human-associated habitat; material: faeces | place: Denmark | collected 2008/2010 | reverse complement strand
ATACCCTTTTGGGGTATACACGCTTTCCAGGCGTGCCTCTTCAACCACTCGAGCATCTCTCCAATCAACATCTGTTCTGAAATCGGGTGCAAATTACAAAAAAAATGCGAACCGCGAGCGTTTTCAGCTACAAATGTATTCTTTTTTTTGTTCTTCCACTGCATTCTCAAAGTTTTATCCGCAAGAAAATCTCAAAATTAATAAACTTTAAAATCTTCGGAACGTTATTTGAGCATTCCAAACACTTTTAAAGCGTTTTCAGAAGTGATACGGCCTATTTCTTCAGGCGAATTTCCGTATATTTCCGCTACTTTTAACAGAGTATCCTTTACATTCGCACTCTCGTTTCTTTTACCCCGGTTCGGCACGGGAGTTAGATAGGGAGAATCGGTTTCAAGAACAATCCGTTCCAAGGGGATATTTTGCAAAACTTCCGGCAATCCCGATTTCTTAAATGTCACCACACCGTTAATCCCAATGAAGAAATTAGAAAACTCCAGCATACGGAATGCCTCTTCCCGTGTTCCCGTAAAACTATGGAAAATCCCCCTTAGAGAAGACGTTTTATACGGTTTCAATATATCATATATATAGTCGAACGCCTCCCGGCAATGAATCACTACGGGTAATCCATACTCCAACGCCCACCGCACCTGCCGTTCAAAGGCAATCTGCTGTTCCTTCAGGTAAGTTTTATCCCAATAAAGATCCATGCCTATTTCACCGATTGCGACATAACCGTCCGGCATTGCCAGATGTCCGGCCACAACAGCCAGTTCCTTCTCATAACCGGCATCCACAGAAGTGGGATGCAGCCCTATCATCGGAAAACAATACCCCTTGTACTCCGAACAGACCTTAAGCATGGGTTCAATAGTGGTACTGTCTATATTGGGCATAAAAATATGGGTGACTCCTGCTTCCCGGGCGCGCATCATCACCTGCGGCAAATCCGATTGGAAGTCCTCTAAAAAAAGGTGAGAATGTGAATCTACTAATTTCATTTTGCAATCTCTTCTTTTTCACCGGTACGGTAATAATAAATCAAGCCATAAGCGCGACACAACTCCAGACGTTTTTCATTCGGCATAACCTCTGCGTATTTCCGCTCCACCTGGTTCCAGATATCCAGAATCAGAGCATCGGCTTCGGAGCGCATGGAAGCAAGAGTTTCCAGACTGCGCGCTGTCAGCGCCTGCAAGTTCCTCTGTCTCTCGTAGCTCTCCATGAAAATATCATAATGTACCCTGACTTTGGCAATGGTAGGATTATAAATAGGAATTCCGCCCTGAGAAATGCGCCGGCTCTCGCCTTCCACTATTTTACGTCCCCACTCTGCAAGGGCTGCCTCCGTAGACAAATCCGGAACATTATTGTTTCTCATATCCAAGCCGTAGAACTCCTTATGAACGGTACGCACCTCCGAACGAATCACTGCCAGATTCAGTACCTGGATAAAATGCGATATGTAAAGACGGGCAGTCTTTACATTTGCCTGATGCTTACGTCCCGCCTTTGACTGACGCTCAAAACATTCCACATAATACGAATGCGCCGCTTCAAACTTTACCAGGAAATTCCGGGCATCCGTAAGTACCTTCAGAGACACAGCCAAATCATACACATTATATGTGTCACCTTTGGCAACAACGGCTTTCAACGCACGTATTCTTGCCTGATCTGTATTTGGTAATCTTCTGTAAGGCATTCTAATCGGCTACTGACAATTACACTTCCCGGTACATCAACTCCTTTATAAGCTTATCCAGTTCTCTTTTCCTCTCAGCCGTCACATTCACGGCAGCCAGGCTCTCCAAAGCCTTGTTGTTGTATTCCGACATTTTGTTTTCACAAAGGAGTTTAACCCCTATCCGGTTATACAAACCGGTTACAGCCTCTATCTTCTCAGCCGGGTCAAAGTCCGTAACGGTTATCCAATGCTTCAATTGCGCAACCTGCTCCTTATCCGCATGTTCCAAAGCCTTTATCAACATATAGGTTTTCTTGTTGCACAGGATATCCCCACCTATATTTTTACCAAATACGGCAGTATCACCGTACACATCCAGCAAATCGTCTTTCAGCTGAAAAGCGACACCCATATTCATGCCAAAGTCATACAGCCGTTCCGCATCTTCAGCAGAAGCACCGCCCAACAATGCTCCGATTTTCAAACTTGCCGCCAGCAGCACGGATGTTTTCAGACGAATCATCTCCAGGTATTCCTCCTCCTTCACATCGCTCCGCTGCTCAAAATCCATATCCATCTGCTGACCTTCGCAAATTTCAAGAGCCGTCAGGCTGAACAAATCCATCACGGCCTTTAAGTGTTCGGCCGGACATTGCGCCATAAACTGATAAGCCAGCACCAGCATTGCGTCACCCGAAAGGATGGCCGTATTATCATTCCATACCTTATGCACCGTTTCTTTTCCGCGGCGTTTATCGGCACGGTCCATCAGGTCGTCATGCAGCAATGTATAATTATGATAGACCTCGATGCCTGTTGCCGGTGAGAATACAGGTCTGACATCTTCCTTATAAAGATTATAAGCCATCAGCATCAGCACGGGGCGGATTCTTTTTCCACCCATGGACAAGACATAGGCAACCGGGTCGTACAATCCCTTCGGAGTACGTTCAAACTGCAAATCCGCAATATGGGAATTTATTTTATCGAGAAGTTCGGAAGCTGTAAACATAAGTATTTCAAATTAGGAATGGCAGAGAATGAAAAGAGGCTGCCTAAAAGCAACCTCTTTACGCGATATTTAAATATATTAACTAAAAAAAAACAAAATTACTGCAAGCGGAACATCACAGGCACTGTGTATTTAACACGTACCGCTTTACCACGCTGCATACCCGGTTTCCATTTCGGCATGGAGCTGATCACACGGATTGCCTCTTTATCCAAATACGGGTCAACACCTCTAAGCACTTTAGCATCTACGATACTACCGTCTCTGTTAACAACGAACTGTACGGTTACACGACCTTGAGTTCCGTTTTCCTGAGCGATAGTAGGATATTTGATGTTCTTGCTCAAATACTGCATCAAACCAGCCATACCACCGTTAGGGAATTCCGGCATCTGTTCTACTACCTCGAAGATAGTTTGTTCTTCCGGTTCTTCCTCTTCAACAGCTACGGGAACATATTTGATTTCCACAGCCTGATTGGTTTCTTCAGATGTAGCTATCGTGGTTTCCTCCACATCTGCGTCGTCATCCACGATTGTCAGGGTTTCTGCAATCGACGGAGCTTCGGGGGGCGGTGGAGCCACCTGCTCGGGTTGTTCCGTAATCGGAATGATTTCCTCTTCAAATACAAGGTCGGTAATTGCCTGGCTCGTATCAATCTTGATATCACGTTTTGTCCATTCGAATGCAACGAACATAAACGCGAGCACAATCACGTAACCGACAAGCAGCCAAGTCGACTTTTTGTTCTCCAAGTCTGCCTTAGGTGTCTTTTTAATTTCCATAATTTATACTATAATTATTAGTGTTTCTCATTTTGGGCAAATATAGCACTTTTCCCACGATTGTTCTTGCCCGGCTGTGTTTTTTTACACAATAAACAAGGCATTTTTATTTTTTTAATTCTTCAAAAGCCTTCGTCAGCTTTTGTAGCGCAAAAGTAACGAGATATTTTAAAAATACCGTATCTTTGGCAAGAATTTTAAATGAAACGTTCAAAAAAATCTACCGAGAGAGAGATTCCTATATAAATTATGGTATAAAATCATTTCATATGAAAAAGATAACAATCGCAATCGACGGCTTCTCTTCGTGCGGAAAAAGCACAATGGCCAAGGACCTCGCCCGTGAAATCGGCTATATTTATATCGACAGCGGAGCCATGTACCGTGCCGTCACTTTATATAGTATGGAGAACGGTATCTTCACAGCCGAGGGCATCGATACGGAAAAACTGAAAAAGCAGATCAACAGCATCCGCATATCCTTTCAGCTGAACCCGGAAACGGGACGTCCCGACACCTACCTGAACGGCATCAATGTGGAAAAGAAAATCCGCACAATGGAAGTATCCTCCCGCGTCAGTCCCATTGCCGCCCTCGACTTTGTGCGCGAAGCAATGGTAGCCCAACAACAGGAAATGGGCAAAGCCAAAGGCATTGTCATGGACGGTCGCGACATCGGCACTACCGTATTTCCGGATGCCGAACTTAAGATATTCGTAACTGCCTCTCCCGAAATCCGTGCACAGCGCAGATACGATGAACTGAAAGCCAAAGGAGAGGAAGCCGGTTTCGACGAAATCCTGAAGAATGTGAAGCAGAGGGATTATATAGACCAGAACAGGGAAGTGAGTCCGCTCCGCAAAGCCGACGACGCACTGCTGCTCGACAACAGCCACATGACCATTTCCCAACAAAAGGAATGGCTGGCAGAACAGTTCGAAAAAGTGTGCAAATCATAACGCAAAAAGCTGCAATATGGCAAAAGTGGAAATAGACGAAGGTTCCGGCTTCTGCTTCGGGGTAGTTACCGCAATCAATAAAGCAGAAGAAGAGTTATCCAAAAGCGGAACATTATACTGTTTGGGAGACATTGTGCACAACAGCCGTGAAGTGGAGCGCTTGAAAGCAATGGGGCTTATCACCATCAACCACGAGGAGTTCAACCGCCTGCATAATGCCAAAGTTTTATTGCGGGCACACGGCGAACCACCCGAAACCTATATAACCGCCAGACGCAACAATATTGAAATAATCGACGCCACTTGTCCGGTGGTTCTCCGCTTACAAAAGAAAATCAAGCAGGAGTATATCCAGGAAGACAATGAGGACAAACAAATCGTCATATACGGAAAGAACGGACATGCAGAAGTCCTGGGGCTGGTGGGGCAAACCACAGGAAAAGCAATTGTTATAGAAAAGCTGGAAGAAGCCAAATCACTGGATTTCAGCAAAAGCATACGCCTCTACTCGCAAACCACCAAGTCGCTGGATGAATTTCAAAAAATCGTGGAATACATAAAGGAACATATATCCTCCGATGTCACTTTCGAATATTACGACACCATATGCCGGCAAGTAGCCAACCGCATTCCCAACATCCGGAAATTCGCGGCTTCGCACGATTTGGTATTCTTCGTCAGCGGCAAGAAAAGTTCCAATGGAAAAATCCTGTTCAACGAATGCAAGAAGGTAAATTCCAACTCGCACCTTATCGACAGTGCGGAAGAGATAGATAACCGGTTACTCATTGGCACAGAGTCCATTGGTATTTGTGGAGCCACTTCCACTCCCAAATGGCTGATGGAAGAAATATCCAAGGCAATAAAATCACGAATTTAAAAAGCTTTTGTTATCTTTGCGAGCAGATTTTTTTAAGGTAATTATTAACACTAAATAAAGAGATTGTTATGGGAACAATTAAGTGTATCGGTATTTTAACATCGGGCGGCGACGCTCCGGGAATGAATGCGGCTATCCGTGCGGTAACACGTGCGGCTATCTACAACGGACTTCAGGTTAAAGGCATATATAGAGGTTACAAAGGCTTGGTAACCGGTGAAATCAAAGAATTCAAAAGCCAGAATGTAAGTAACATCATCCAATTGGGCGGTACTATCCTGAAAACAGCACGCTGTAAAGAGTTTACCACGCCCGAAGGACGGCAGATAGCATACGATAACATGAAGAAAGAGGGTATCGATGCCCTGGTGGTTATCGGTGGCGACGGCTCTCTGTCCGGTGCACGCATCTTTGCGCAGGAATTTGATGTGCCCTGTATCGGTCTGCCGGGAACCATCGACAACGACCTGTACGGAACGGATACCACAATCGGTTACGACACCGCCCTGAATACGATTTTGGATGCCGTAGACAAAATCCGCGACACCGCAACTTCTCACGAACGTCTTTTCTTCGTCGAGGTTATGGGACGCGATGCCGGTTTCCTTGCCTTGAACGGCGCTATCGCATCCGGAGCCGAGGCTGCCATCATACCGGAATTCAGCACGGAAGTGGACCAATTGGAAGAGTTCATCAAGAACGGTTTCCGGAAGTCTAAGAACAGCAGCATCGTGCTCGTTGCCGAAAGTGAACTGACCGGTGGTGCAATGCACTATGCAGAACGTGTGAAAAACGAATATCCCCAATACGACGTACGCGTCACAATCCTCGGACACTTGCAGCGTGGCGGCAGTCCTACGGCACACGACCGTATCCTTGCCAGCCGATTGGGTGCTGCCGCAATCGACGCCATCATGGAAGGACAACGTAATGTGATGATAGGCATAGAACACGATGAAGTGGTTTATGTACCTTTCACGAAAGCCATCAAAAACGACAAGCCGATCAAGAAAGACCTGGTTAATGTACTGAGGGAACTTTCCATTTAATAAAGCCCCGATAGGATAAACCCAAGAGGGCCGAAGTGGTTTTAACATTTTCTTTCAGGCACGGAGTGCATGGATTTCATGGTTCTTGCAAACCGGAACCGTGAAATCCATGTACTCCGTGCCTGAAAAATTATCATAATGCAAGAGGTTATTTAAATTTTCCTCAACAAGTGTTCTATCCGTTTTTTGAGGATTTATAACCACTTCTCCACAATCTTCTCCGTCCTGTTCCACAACTCCTGCATCTGCACATGGCGGGTATACTTCCCGGAAAGATGCTTGGGACGGCAACTCGCATTTAAAGTTCCCGTACGTTTTCCGGCATCCTCATCCAGCAGCAGATGAACAGCTGTTGCAGCTCCTTGCCGGGGAGTGCGGATAAAAGGCCGGAATAAGATATCTGTCAGCGGGTCGAACCACATGTGCATCGTTATTATATCGGTAGACACGATACCCGGATCGGCCGCATTCACCACAATCCCTTTTTCCTTGACCCGATTCGCCAGATTAACGGTAAACAAGGTCAGAGCCAGTTTCGTATTGCTATAAACAGGAATGCGCCAGAAACCTCCTCTCTTTCCAAGATGGAAGAAATCCGGAAAGTCGAGACGCCCTATGGCATAAGTACAAGACACCATATTGACAATACGGCTCCCCTTTTCCATCAGAGGAATAAGTTTGCGTGTCAGCAAATAAGGAGCAACATAATTAACACTCACCGTACGTTCCAAACCATCCTCAGTGATGTGACGCCCTGTTTCCATTGTTCCGGCATTATTCATCAGCAGACTGACGGTATCACCCCTTTCCAACATTCTTTCGGCAAAAGCCGCCACAGATGCAAGCGAAGCTAAGTCAATGCCCAATACCTCAATATATGGGTTACCGGTGTCATGCACCAACATATCCCTTACCCTTTCCGCTTTTTCCGGACGGTAACAGGCCATGATTATTTTATATCCGGCCGTAGCCACAGCACGGGTTATTTCCGTTCCCATACCACCGTCTGCACCGGTTATGATAGCAAGTTTCATGTTTACCAAGTATAAATTGCCAATAATAAGAAAGATTCAATCACCCCTTCGCTTCTATTTTCTCTATCTCCTTTTTCAAGCAGGCAGGCAGTTCTTCCTGCAAATGCTGATGACAAGCCATTTCTATGGAATACATCCGGGCTATGCAGTAATTACTATGCCTACAGCTGCAACGGGCATTCTCCTCCTTGCGCATACGGTTCACAAAGCCCGGTTCGTTGAGCAGGGCGCGTGCCATCTGTACAGCCTCAAAACCATTGTCCAGCACCTCATCTATCTTGGCACGCGACACCAGTCCTCCCACATATATCAACGGCATACTCAGCTCTGCACGGAACTTCAGGGCATCTTCCAGGAAATAGGCTTCTTTGAACGGCACAGACGGTATCATCCACCTGCCCGCCATGCGTACTCCATACTTCAGCCACCAGCATGTCATATAATGTGTCATGCTGCGAATCGGCATTTCCCCACGCATCACATACATAGGCGCTTTACTTACAAAACCGCCGCTCAATACCAATCCATGTGCACCCGAGCATTCAAGACGCTTGGCCACTTGCATCGTCTCATCTATCTCCATGCCGCCCCGGAAACCGTCACGCATGTTCATCTTCACAAGCACTGCCATATCGCTGCCGGCAGCCTTCATCACTTCATCCATCACCATATCCATAAAGCGCATGCGGTTTTCCAGAGAACCGCCAAATTCATCTTTACGATGATTGGTCGAAGGCGAAAGGAACTGGCTGATAAGGTAGCCATGTCCGGCATGAATTTCCACTGCATCAAATCCCGCCTCACGGGCCAGATTCACCGCCTTTCCGTAAGCACGTGCCATCTCCGGCAGTTCACCGGCACGCAAACCACGCACAAAAGTAGGTGAATACAGGTTGAAACCGCTGCTGGCACCGACCGGGGTACACCCGCAAATACTCTTATGGGACATGTTTCCGCAATGCCCCAACTGGATTCCGGCAGCAGCACCTTCCGCATGTATCGCATCGGTCAGCTTGCGAAGCCCCGGAATTATTTCAGGGCGCATCCACAACTGGCGGTCAAAAGAAAGCCCGCTCTGAGTAACGGCCGCATAAGCCACAGTAGTCATACCGATGCCTCCTGCCGCAACCGAACGGTGATAATCGAGCAACATGTCCGAAGGAGCATTTCCGGGACACATACTTTCAAAAGCAGCCGAACGGATGGTACGGTTGCGCAATGTCAGCGGTCCGAAAGTAACCGGAGTGAATAATTTTGATTCCATGTGATAGTTTCCTGATTTATGATTTATGGTTTGTCCTTTCAATAGATATAAGGTATGATACGCTTGCGTTTTCCTACCGCCTCATCACCGAATTCTTTCCGGTAACGGCCGTAAATGGCATTGGCACGGGGAACGAGATTGGCAAAAGTCCACCACACAAACACCCATGCGGCAGGCGAAGCAGTAAGTATGGCAAAACCGGTCCATTCTACCAATTCACCGAAATAGTTGGCAGAAGTGACATAGCGATAAAGACCTTTCTCAGGAAGGTAATGATTCGTGTCGCCCGGCTTACGCAAATGGCGAATCACATGGTCGGAATGAAGATTGATAAGCATACCGGCAAAAAACAACAGAAGCCCCGACCACGCATGGGTCTTCAGCAAATAAGCCCAACCACCGGAATACATCCCTTCGGAAGCAAAGTAAAACAGACCGCCAGCCTGCATCATTCCGTTCAGTACATTAAATACAATGCCCATCATCATAATAGTTACCGGCATCCGGCTTTTTCCTTTCAGCAGAAAAGGAAAAATAAACGACCTTTGGAAATAGTGTAGCTGGAACAGCAGGAAGAAAAGATATACCGGCACGGCAAAGCCTGCCCCGCTCCTGCCCCACAACCAAAACATAACGATAAAGACCGGCGCTTCCATCAATACCCACGCCGCCTTGTTACTAATGGAATATCCCCACGATGCGGTACGGAACATCCCATATCCGGCTTTGACGAAATAAAGAGCGATGAACACAAAAAGCGCAATGACGCACATCACTCCCAAAAACAGATGAAACCCTTCTTCGCTCATGTTCTTTTGTTTAAGTGTGACAAATATAGGGAAAACCTGTAACAATCAAATCGTTTTCCCGCAGCAATTATCAAAAACATACAGAAACGGATAACGCAAAGAGCGTGGATGTTTATCCGTTCCGCCACGGGAAAATGAATAAGGTATCGCTGTCCGGCTTTCCAACCGCAACAACGATACCTTATACGACCCGGCAATCCGAGGTCTGTGTTTTGAAACGGATCTACCGCTTCTTAATAGGAATGTATGCTACTTCTTCCAATACATTCTTATATGCCGGACGAATAATGCGCTTACCTTCGAAGTTCAACTCTTCATTGCGATGTGCACACCAGCCCACGATACGCGCCATGGCAAACAGCGGAGTAAATATTTCCTGCGGCAACCCGATCATTTCATATACGAAACCGGAGTAAAAATCCACATTGCTCGAAACCGTCTTGCCGTTGTTCTTCACACGGCCGAAAACTTCGATGGCTCGCTCTTCCAGCAATTCAAGGAAAGCAAACTCGCGCTCTTTCCCTTTCTCGCGGGCAAGGTCGCGGGCAAGTTCCTTTAAAAGTATGGCACGAGGGTCTGAAATGGTATAGACGGCATGTCCTATACCGTATATCAATCCTGTCTTGTTATATACCTCCTTGTTCAGCATACGGGTGAAATAAGTGTCAATCTCGTCTACATTCGTCCAATCCCGGATATTCTCCTGCAAATGGTGGAACATGTCGGTAACCTGGATATTGGCGCCACCGTGAAGCGGGCCTTTCAGGGAACCGATGCCCGCAGCGATGGCAGAATAGGTATCTGTTCCGGTAGAGGACGTTACGCGTACGGTGAACGTAGAGTTGTTACCGCCGCCGTGCTCCGCCTGCAACACCAGCAACAGGTCAAGGGTACGGGCATCCAGTTCCGTATAATCCTTTTTCAGCATATACAGGAAATTCTCCGCGAGAGAAAGATTCTCCTGCGGATGCCGGATATGCAACGAACGGCCGTGAGTGGCATGGCGAAGCATATTGAAAGCATAGGCTATGATGGTGGGGAACTTCGAAATAAGGTCTATGCTCTGGCGCATCAGATTATCGCGCGACGTATCATCGGCATTCGGGTCAAAGCGGTACATCTCGAGCACGCTTCGCGCCAGGATATTCATTATATTATTCCCTTCAAGCTCGATGATGTTCATCTTCGTTTTCTGTTCCAACGGCATATTATCGTTAATCAGCTCACGGAAAGAAGCCAGTTCCTCCCTGTCGGGCAAACGGCCTGAAAGCAGCAGATACGCCACTTCTTCAAAGCCGAAACGTTTCTCTTTGAGAATGGCATGTGTCAAATCCTCAAGGTCGTAGCCACGGTAGAACAATTTGCCCGGAATAGGCTTCAGACCTCCGCCCGGAATGCGCTCGTACCCCACTACGTTGCCAATCTTGGTGAGCCCAACCAGCACACCTGTACCGTCTTCATTACGCAATCCGCGCTTCACATCAAACTTCTTGAACAGTTCGTTCTCAATCCGGGTCGCTTCTTTCAGGTCTTCGGAAAGTTTGTAAATCAAATATT
>OAVI01000571.1_pt1 | contig 11125 bp, 7 predicted proteins | sample 1476381 | NCBI WGS metagenome assembly OAVI01 (sample SAMEA2580083, study PRJEB22360) | human gut metagenome | biome: human gut; feature: human-associated habitat; material: faeces | place: Denmark | collected 2008/2010 | reverse complement strand
CAAACCGGTTTCCCGATATGCGCTGAGCCAGCCTCTCCAGTGCTTCTTCGTGCAGAACACGAACGGCTTGAACACGTGCCGTAGTACAGCTCGTATCGGCCGCCGACCCACTGATGGGCTAAGACTCCAGACGGCATGTCCCTTGCGGGCGCACACCAATCATTAATAATACACATGAGGGCGGGACGAGCTTGCCGTTCCGCCCTCTTCGGCATGTCACGTCGCCATTTCGACGCTATGCCTCAGACAGTACGCCCCTGTCCATGCGGTAAGTTCGATCCACATATGCGAGCGCATCCGGATCATGGGTGACCATGAGTACGGCCGTGCCGTCTTTGGTGGCTTCCTGCAGTAGCCTCATAACGATGGCAGTGCTTTCGGCATCCAAATCGCCGGTGGGCTCATCGGCAATCAGTAGTTTCGGACCGTTCATCAAAGCTCGCGCTATGCTGACACGTCTCATCTCACCACCGGAAAGTTCTTTCGGATAGCATTCCGCCAAGTCATCGACCTGCAGTCGGCGCAACAACGAGTGCGCACGTTCCACGGCATGATCCTGAACGAGATTGTTTTGCGCTTTTACCGCCGGAACCGCCGCAATGACATCCGGAAGTCCGTTATCGACCGTCTGTTCGGAAGGCGAATCAGAAGCATTCTCTTCCGTCGCTTTCAAATCGTGCGAATCCGCAAGTACCTGGGTATCGCACTGCTCTGTTTTGCCGTTCTGCAGAACGGAAGGAAGAATCACATTGTCAAGCGCCGTAAGATTCTGCAACAACGTCTGGCTTTGTGTGATGAAACCGATGGTGCGATTGCGCACGATCGACATTTGCCTGTCATTCAGCCGCGTCACGTCGTTACCGTCCAAATCGATGGATCCGGACGTGGGTTTGAGCAGACCGGTTATAAGATTCAGCAACGTGCTTTTACCATTGCCGGAACGTCCAACGATCGCCACGAACTCGCCTTGATTCAAGGTGAAATCGACATGATCCACAGCCGCGAACGATTTGCCACGACGTGTGAACTCGCGAGTGAGCTCTTTTACTTCGAGAACCGTGTTTTCCGCCATCATTCACCTTCTCTCAAAGTCAGATAGGTTTCGGGAGCGGAGAGTTTCACCGCCGTCGCCACGGAGGCAAGTAGTCCGGTAAGCACTGCGAGCACGAAACTCACTGCGATCAATGCCAACACATTCCATATGTTGGCTTGCAGATACGGCAACTGCAGCTGCTGTCCGATAAGCGTACTGAACGGGAAAATCGCAAGAGATGCGACCGCAATGCCAACAACTCCGCCCGAAGCTCCAATCATGGCTGATTCCTTCACGATGATGCCAACCAAAGTGGAACGATTGGCCCCAAGAATACGATACGCGGCGAATTCACGCTTACGTTCGTTCATGGCGGACGAAAACACCGCAAGCAGCACGATCAGGCCCATAATCCAGAACACCGCGACGAAAATGGTCACGTAGCGAATAATCACGTTCAGATTGGATTTCGTGGTAGCCGTAATACCGCCTGGATACACGTATCCAAGGCTTTTGATTCCGGTCGTTTTGGTGATGTTCGCAGCGACCTGCTGAGCGGAATAACCATCTTTGACCTTGATGAGCACTGCTGAAACGGCTTTGTCGGCATATTCTTCCGGAATGGCGGCATGACCCACCTTGGCGGAATAGCCGACCACGTCGGGAACGGTCTGCATGTTCACGAATACAGAATTGTCGAGTGACGTACCCGTGTTGGCAAGTTGCGCCGCCACCGGGAATTCATGTCCGTACAGTTTGACCGTGTTATTGCCCGACACGTTGATGCTGGCTCCGGCAACAATCTGACCGCGCTGGAGCGTGCCGTCGAACTGCGATGCGATCCAAGGGGTGATTACGAAGTCAGTATCGGGATTGAATCCGATGATCTGCACTTTTTCGTCGCAGCATGCGGCGGCCAGCGATGAGATATATGCTTGTTCCGTGATTTCGTCGATGCCGTCGGCTTTCGCTACTTCACCGGTGATGTCGTTGGTGAAGTAGAACGTGCTTGCTGATCCATTGGTCAGCAACGCCTCGGCCTCGTTTTTGGTGTTTTGCGGCGTGACCATAAGATCGGCACCCATACGTTCCTGCATGCTGTTCAAGCCAGCTTCAAGATTCATGGACAGCAGCGAGCCTCCATAAAAGGCCATAGTAAGCATGGTGACGACGATGGTAAGCGCTGCAGTACGAAACGGTTTGCGCTTGAGGTTGACCAGCGGCAAACCGGCGAGGGTGATGTGATTCGCCATCGTAAGATCAGGCGCGCTTTGCCGGCTTGAGATCAAGATACGCAGCGATTGACGCGAGCACAGCCAGCAGCACGCCAAGCACGACCAGCGTCGGCAAGGTGACCATATGGCAGTGCATCATGGCACCCTTGCACACGCCGATAAGCACGGTTGGCACAGTGATGGTCAGCACGCCAAGCACGGCATTGGCAATGTCAAGACCAGCACGGGTCTGATTGGAAACGAACAGCCCTGCGACACCAAGCACCGCAATCACAATGCCGATGCCAAGCGCAGCCTGAGCCGTGTAATGGCATGCCATCGGCATTTCTTTGACCGCGCACACGTGGGCGAAGGTCTGCGGTGCGATGGCCACCAAAGCGCCAAGCAGAATCTGCGAAATACCGGCATACAGCTTCTTATTCATGTTTTTCCTCTCAAAAAGACAAGCATCACCGATTATTGCAAGGTCCTTTTGAAAAAGAAAGTCTTGTTTTTTCTTCAACTTCGTGCTACAGAGAAAGGCTTCATATGCTTTCCAGCTTCATCACAGCATTTCGATGGGTGCCATACGCAGCAGCAGACGTTTGACCTCACCATTGCCGAAATCAACGGTAATGACCGAATTCGCGCCTTTGTCCTGTATTTCGATGACCGTGCCCATGCCGAAATGGTCATGCGTGAGCCTGTCTCCGACATGCACGTCCGAGATGCTCAAGCCGCTCCGATTGTCGGTTTGGCTTGCCTGCGAGGATTTGGTCAGGTCCACAGGTTTGGTTTTCGGCTTGACTCGTCTAGTAGTGACCTTGCCGGATTTTCCGCTGGACTTGCCGGAGCCGTACGAACCGTATGAAGAACCATATGAGGAGCTCGATCCTGCTCCTGCATACGAACGTTGCGAGCTGGAGCCGTACAAGGATGATGCGCCGCGCGCGGACGAACCACCGTATTGCGCGCGACCCGACCCATACGAGGACGACCCGTACGAGGACCGCGATCCATACGTACCGGAACCATATGAGGAACCACCATAACTCGACTTTCCATATGAGGAGCCACCAAACGGCACTGATCCGAAATCGTCGTCATCGTCCCAGCCGCCGAACTCGTCGTCATCATTCCGCCAGCTGGCACGCATGCGTTCGACTCCGGCCTCACGTCTTTTCCAATCGATCAGCTCGTCGGGAATCTCGTCAAGGAACTGGCTGGGCATCATATCGTTGGCTTGCCCCCATTGCGCGCGCACGGCCGCACGCGTCACATACAGGCGACGCTTCGCGCGGGTGATGCCCACATAGGCAAGGCGACGCTCCTCGGCAAGCTCACTGGTATCCTCCATGGCCCGCTGGTGCGGGAATGTTCCCTGCTCCATGCCGGTCAGGAATACGTATGGATATTCCAGACCCTTAGCCGTATGCAGGGTCATCATCGTTACTTTGCCGGAGTCCTCGTTCTCCCCCGGCAACTGGTCGGAATCGGCCACCAAAGCCGTGGTTTCCAAGAATCCCGCCAATGTGGCATCAGGCGTGTTCTGCTCGAATTCCGCAGCCACCGACTGCAGTTGGGAAAGATTGTCGACGCGGGAAGCGTCCTGCGGGTCCTCGGAGCGCTGCAACTCCTCCAAAATCCCACTCTTGGAGAGCACTTCGGCAACCACTTCGGATGGTTTCGTATCATGGTCCTTCGCGAAATCCGCAAGCCCATGCATCATGTCGCGGAATACGCCCAACGGCTTCGTCGTACGCGCGGACATGCCTTCAATCTGCTCCATATGTTCAATCGCACCAAAAAACGTAGTGTCGTGAGCATCCGCATACGAGGCAATGAGGCCTTCGGCACGAACGCCCAATCCACGCTTCGGCACGTTGAGAATGCGGCGGACGTTCACATTGTCCGCGGGATTCACGATGGCCTGCAGATATGCGAGCGCATCCTTGATTTCCTTGCGCTCGTAGAATTTGGTGCCACCGACCAGCTGATATGGAAGATTGGCGTTGATCATGGCCTCTTCAAGCGAACGTGATTGCGCGTTGGCACGGTACATGATGGCGATGTCGCGGTATGCGATGCCTTCCTCTTCGTGGATTCGCGCGATTTCGTTGGCTATCCACCCTGCTTCCTGTTGTGCGTTGTCGGCCGCGTATCCGACGATTTTATCGCCTTCGCCAAGTGCTGTCCACAGTTTTTTCGGCTTGCGATTTTCATTTCTTGCAATCACCGCATTGGCTGCGTCGAGAATGGTCTGCGTCGAACGATAATTCTGCTCGAGCATGATGGTTTTCGCATTAGGGAAATCCTGCTCAAAATCCTGAATGTTACGAATATCCGCGCCTCGGAACGCATAAATCGACTGGTCGGAATCACCTACCACCGTAATCCAAGACGGTCCGACACGGCCCGCTCCTCGCATCTGCGGATCGGGCTGTTCTCCTGAATCAATGCCGGAAAGCTCACGTACGAGCACATATTGCGCATGATTGGTGTCCTGATACTCGTCCACGAAAACATAACGGAACTTGTGCCGGTAGTATTCGCTCACCTGTGGGCAACGCTGGAACAATTCGACGGTGCGCATGATCAGGTCGTCAAAATCCACGGCGTTCGCCATGGCCAGACGGTGCTGGTACTCCGCATACACCACGGCGACCAGCTCATCGACGTCGCCGGCTGAAACCTGATATCCGCGCTGGCCTGGCTTGTAGTCGCAGTTCACGCTTTTCAACTGGTCCTGCCATGAAGTCAATGAATTCTTGCAGTCGGAGATTTTGCCGAGCAGCATGCGCGGCGTATACCGCTTCGTATCGATGTTCAAATCGCCGCTGATGAGCTTGACCAAACGTTCGCAATCAGCCGTGTCATAAATGGAGAATCCTGAGGTAAGGCCGATTTCCTTGCCGTCTCGTCGGAGGATACGCACGCACGCGGAATGGAAGGTGGAGATCCACATATGTTCGGCTTCAGGCCCTACGAGGGCAGCAAGACGTTCACGCATTTCCGCTGCGGCCTTGTTCGTGAAGGTGATGGCGAGAATGCTGCTCGCCCAAAAACCGTGTGCCAGCAGCCATGCGATGCGTCTGGTGAGCACGCGGGTCTTACCGGATCCGGCGCCTGCTCCGATAAGCAGGGCCTGGCCGTAGTACTTCACCGCTTCCATCTGTTGCGGATTGAGGTCCTTGATCAGACTTTGCGGATCGCACAGGCTTGGCCCCATATTCTGCTCCACCGGTTCCTCTTTCCATGAAGATTCGAAGTCGACTACTGCGAAATTCATGTCTATCACACATGCAGGTCAGCGCAACACTCGCATGGTCAATTGACACGCGTATGCTGAACGTTTATATGCGGTTCACCGTATGTCAACATCAATGCCGCCTTATGCGGCCAATAATCTAAGGGGATTCATGAAGGAGCTCGAAGAGCGCATTCGCCTGCAGGGTACCGTCAAGCCGGGTAATGTGCTGAAAGTGGACGCTTTCCTCAACCACCAGTGCGATGTCGAATTGTTCGACCGCATGGGTGCCGCTTGGGCGGAGCATTTTGCCGATAAGACCATCAATAAGATCCTGACCATTGAAGCTTCCGGCATTGGTATCGCCTGTGTTGCCGCGCGTCATTTCGACAATGCACCTGTGGTGTTCGCCAAGAAGGCGCAGTCCATCAATCTCGATGGCGACCAGTACACCACCACCGTCTACTCCTTCACCAAGCAGAAGGAATTCCCCGTGATCGTGTCCAAGAGGTATCTCAACGAAGGCGACCATGTGCTGTTGCTTGATGACTTCCTGGCCAACGGCAAGGCGCTGAAGGGCCTGATTAATCTGTGCCATGATGCCGGAGCGACGGTCGAGGGCATCGGCATCGCGGTGGAGAAGGGTTTCCAAGGTGGCGGCGATGAATTGCGTGCAGCGGGATACGACGTTGATTCCCTGGCAATCGTGGAGTCGATGGATCCGGAAACCGGTGCCATCGAGTTCCGCTCCTGATCGTCGTATCTTAGGGCACGCATCAGAAACCATTACAACCTGTTGCTCATCACAGTATGAATGAGAGAGGATTCGTTGTGAGCGAAGAGAAGAAGAAAGACAACACGAACGAAAAGAAGGGCGTTTCCTTTGAAGCACTAAGCAGCTTGGACGCACCTGTTTCGTTCTGGAAGGGCATCCCGTTCGGCCTGCAGCATGTCATGGCGATGTTCGTGGCCAATCTGGCTCCGATTTTCCTGGTGGCTTCCGCCGCCAACATGAGTGCCGAGCAGTCTGCCACGATCATTCAGGCCGGTCTGCTGGTGGCAGGTCTGGGCACTTGCCTGCAGCTGTACGGCGTGTGGCTGATCGGTTCCCGACTGCCAATGGTCACGGGCATTTCCTTCACATATGTGGCCGCCGCCATGTCGATCGCCCAGAATCAAGGCTATGGCGCGGTTGCCGGCGCAGTCGTGCTTGGCGGCCTGTTGGAGGTAGTGCTTGGTTTGACCGCCAAGTATTGGCGTCGCTTCGTACCGCCGATCGTATCCGCGATTGTGGTTACGTCGATTGGTTTTTCGCTGCTTTCCGTTGGTGCCACCAGTTTCGGCGGTGGTTCCGGCGCCAAGGATTTCGGAAGCTGGCAGAATCTTACGCTCGGTCTGATTTCGCTGGTCGCCTGCTTGGCTTTCCAGCTGCTGATGAAGGGTACCGCCAAGCAGCTTTCCGTGCTGTTCGGCTTGGTTGTCGGCTATGTTGCAGCGATTTTTATGGGCAAGGTCGATTTCTCCGGATTCTCGAATCTGCAGGTCGTATCCGTGCCGCATTTCATGCCTTTCCAGCTTGAATTCGATCCGGGTGCGATTATCTCCTTCGCCTTGCTGTACGTCGTGTCTTCCGTAGAGGTGCTCGGCGATACCGCAGCACTCACCAAGGTTGGTCTAGACCGTCAGCCTACCGATAAGGAGACTGCGGGCGCCATTGCAGGCGACGGTCTCATCTCCTCCGTCTCTGGCCTGTTCGGCTGCCTCCCGTTGACGTCGTTCGCACAGAATATCGGCTTGGTCGCCATGACCAAGGTCGTCAATCGTAAGGTGATTCTTTCCGGTGGTCTGATTCTGGTGATCGCAAGCTTCGTTCCTGCTGTGGCAGAAGTGTTCAATTCCCTGCCGCAGGCCGTGCTTGGCGGCTGCACCATCATGATGTTCGGTAACATCATCCTGTCTGGCTTCCAGATGATTTCCGAGGCCGGCTACACGCAGCGCAACATCACCATTGCAGCGTTGAGCCTCACCATCGGTATCGGTTTCACGCAGGTCGGTGACATTTTCGTCAACTTCCCGCCGCTGTTCCAGTCCATCTTCGCATCCAACTGCATCGCTGTGGCGTTCGTTGTGGCCGTGCTGTTGAATGCGCTGCTACCGAGTGAAGAGCATTTCCTGTCGGCTCCGCAGCATCAGGAAGACTGAGACTGTTCAGTCTTAAGGTGATATGAGGGATCCCCCTGCTCAAACGAGTCAGGGGGATTCCTCATATTCATCGCAAAACTGCTTTATCACGATTTACGAGAAGCTATTCTCAGTGTCCTTGCTTAATCCAGTTCGTAATCGCATCCTTAACGGCTTGGGCGTACAACGTATTGGACATGCCGGGGTGAATACCATCTCCGGCAAGCTCATCAGGATACGCCGAAATCGTAGCATCCCAGTCAACGAGAACAACGTTGTTGGAATGGGTGGCCGCAAAGTCGCTCAACGCGTCGTTCGTTCCGGGAACCCAAGACACGGGGGCATGCGCGTTAATCAGCACAAGCACATGATTCGGTCCAATGTCATTCAGTATGTCATTGAGTTGGCCATCGGTCACCGCTGAATTCGTAGCCAAGCCGACCAGCACCCATTGGCGCAATCCTTCCGGCTGGCTTTTGGCTTTGTCTATAAGTCCCAACGCCTTGGTCATCGAGCGTGAGGTTTCCGCATCAACAGTGATTCCAGGGAAAACGGATTGCAAACCTTTACTGGAGGCAAGCATTACCGAGTCACCGAATGCGACCATCTGCTGCCCGTTAGGCATGGTGTGTACGGGCTTCTTAGGCGTTGGCGGATGCTTCCTATCGAAGTCTAAATGCATGCCCTGCTGCTCTTTCAGCATTCTCGCATTCTCTTCCAACGCGTGTTCCACACTGGTCTGCTTTGGTGCGTTGTCCACCACGTATCCGGACATCAAGCATGTACTCAATACCACGACGATCGTTATCCAGCATCTGGCAGCATCCCATATGCCATTTTCCGGAAGAGGACGAATCATGGCGATGAATCCGCCTCGGGCAACAGGCTGTTCCACCAACTTCCACGACATGGCGGTACAACATGCGGTAAGAGCGAATGTAATTAGCAGCATCCATCCAAGATGACGCGCACCCCACTGGGGGAACATCGCCTTGGTAAACAACCATAAAGGCCAATGCCACAGGTAAATGCCATATGAATATCGACCGACCACATCAAATGGTTTGAATACCAGCAGATCCTGCATCCAAGATCCGAAAGGAATGGACCCGGCGACCAGAACCACTGAAAGTAGCGAAGCCGCGAAAAACCCTCCATAGAAAGCAGCAGGACCCTGCTCAACGTGCTGCATCATCCATAACAGAATCAGTAATGCCGCAAAAGCCACCGCAGGGCCGATCTTGCTCCAGACCAGACGAGCGCTCATAATCGCCGTTTCTTCCGGATGACCGTTGCCACGCCGTATGATCATCAGCAGCCATGCCAGCATGGCACCTAACCAAAGTCCCATGGCATGTGTGTCCGAACCGAAATACACTCTGGTTGGATCGGTTCCCGGGTGATACTGCAATCCCATAGAGAGCGCACTACACACGGCAAGTCCAGCAAGTACCGCCACCGGCACCCAACGTACCAGAATTTTTCGAAGCATGTAGATCAGCAAAGGAGCCAACAGATAGAACTGCAGCAGCACCGACATGAACCACAGATGACGGAACATGTCTGGATTCATCTGCGAGAAATAGCTGGCGCCACTGCCGATGGCATACCAGTTGTAGCAACCCAACATAACCGTCACCATCTGGTTTTTAATGCCCACCAACATGTCTTGGTTGATGAACCATGCCAACGATACGGTGACGGGAATCATCAGAATCAACGCCGGGTATATTCTGCGCAGACGCTTGAGGTAGTATTCCTTGAAACCTATTCCCTTGCCGGAATCAATATGATTCAGCAACGACGAGAAAATCAGAAAACCTGAAATGGTGAAGAATATGTCAACACCAAAGAATCCGCCCCGCAGAGTGCCCTGGTCGCAGTGATACAACACTATCGCGATCAAGGCGATGCCCTTGAGGCCATTTAGACCGACAAAACGACGTCTTACCACAACAATCAACCGCTTCTCTCAACATGCGACGTATGTGCGTAATAGACACAACGTCTCGTATCGTACTACCAGCCCCTCCCCCATTATGCGGAGCATGAACAGATATGGAAAGGCGTTGTCTGGGACGATTGGAAACGTTCGGTGAACGAGACCTCGGAAGCGGCGAAAACATAACGATTATTCGAAAAAGGACCGTACGTTCCATTGGTATTGATTTGATGCCAATGGAACGTACGGTCCTCTTCATACGGTCCCGTCAATCATTTGACTGCGGGATCTCCTCGCTCACTTGGAGAAGACGTTGCCGTAAGTGTCCTCGCCTGCTTCTGCGATGGCCGCGGACTTGCGGGCGATGGCCAGCTCCTCGTTGGTCGGAATGACGCAGATGGTGATCTTGGAATCCGGGGTGGAGATGATGCGCGGTTCCTTGGAACGGGTGGCGTTCTTCTCTTCGTCCAGCTTGACGCCGAACGGGGCGAGCTTGTCGCACACCATCTTGCGGACCACGTCATCGTTCTCGCCGACGCCTGCGGTGAAGGTGATCACGTCTACGCCGCCCATCTGAGCGGTGTAGTTGCCGATGTAGCCGACGATGCGGTGCACGTAGACGTCGAGAGCCAACTTGGCGTCCTCGTTGCCTTCGGCAACCAGACGGTGAACCTCACGGAGATCGCCGAAACCGGTCATGCCCATCATGCCGGAACGCTTGTTGAACAGAGCGTCGAGCTCATCCACGTTCATGTGGGCGTTGCGGATCAGGTGGAAGACGACGGCCGGATCGATATCGCCGGTACGGCCACCCATCATGAGGCCTTCGAGCGGGGTCAAGCCCATAGAGGTCTCGACCGGCTTTCCGGAGACCTCCGCGGAAGCGGAAGCGCCGTTGCCGATATGCAGCACAATCTGCTTGAGGCCTTCAGCCGGCTTGCCGATGACGTCCGGCACCACGGAGGAGATGAACTCGTGGGAGGTGCCGTGGGCGCCGTAACGGCGGATGTGGTACTGGTCGGCGATTTCCTTGTTCAGCGCGTAGGTGCTTGCAGCCTTCGGCAGCTGGAAGAAGAAGGAGGAATCGAACACGAAGATCTGCGGAACGTCCGGCAGAAGCGCACGCATGACTTCAGCGCCCTTGGCTTCCGGACCGTTGTGCAGCGGCGCGAGCACAGCGAGGTCCTTAACCTGGTTGATGGTCTTGTCGGTGACCAAGGCCGGGTTCGGGAAGATGGAACCGCCCTGCACCACGCGGTGGCCGACCGCCACGATGCCGGCCTCGTCCAGCTTCGGGCCGAACTCGTTGAAGAAGCCGAGCACGCGCTTCAGACCCTGCTCGTGGTCGTGGATTGGCTCTTCCAGCTCATGCTTCTCGCCGTTGAACTCGTGCTTGTAGTGGCCGTCAACCGGCTCGCCGATCTTCTCGACCAGGCCGGAAGCAATACCTTCACCGGTTTCAAGATCAACCAGCTGATACTTGATAGAGCTGGAACCGGAATTGATGA
>OAVI01000568.1_pt1 | contig 11190 bp, 10 predicted proteins | sample 1476381 | NCBI WGS metagenome assembly OAVI01 (sample SAMEA2580083, study PRJEB22360) | human gut metagenome | biome: human gut; feature: human-associated habitat; material: faeces | place: Denmark | collected 2008/2010 | reverse complement strand
AAGCACTACCGGTGTTGTAAAAAAAAACCCCCCCCACACCAGCCAGTAACGGATGCGGTAGAAGAATTGTGCTATAAACTGTATTATATCCATAAGATTTTATTTCCCTTTGATTATTTTTACATTTGTCAGCATCTCGAGTAAAATGATGGCGTTATGCAGCGAAACGCGTGCTTCGGCATAGGAAGTCACCGCTCCGGAACGGCGCGCACGCTCCAGTGAAAGAGAGATGATGTCTATTTTACCTTGTATAAAATTGTTCTCCGAGATTTTCATCTGAGCGTTGTAGAGGGCGGCATTCTCCGCTTTGGCTTTGATGGTTGCCAGTTGCGCCGTCACATTGTTATATGCTTCCAGCACTTTGAGCCGCCGTTCTTCCATTACTTCTTCCTGCGTGTATTGAAGCTGCTCGATGTTGTAACGATAGTTCTTCAGCCGGAGCGGACGGTTGAATAAATCGCCGAGACCTACACTGAAGCTGGCTCCTACGTTGAAGGTGTACCGGGAACTGGCTGTGGTGGACTGATACCAGTCGTTGTAGGAATCGCTGTTGTCGTTCAATACGTTGTAACGCCCGTATGCATAATTTCCGTTCAGCCGGAAGTAGTTCCACCAGTTTCTTTTTTCTATGCGGTATTGGTTCTTAACCTGCTCTACCTGGGAGTGTGCCCGCTTTACAGTGGCGTTTTCTATGACGGCATCCATAAATACGGAAAGGGGCGGCAGATCAAAACCTTCGATATAGTGTTGCGTTTCCGGTAGCTGGCTTCCTGAGATACTCTTCTCCAGAATGGCATCGCTTTCTTTCAGTGCCTCCAGAATTTTGATGCGCTCTTCACGGGTCATGTCCGTCTGGGCATGGATGGACTGGGGCAACAGGAACAGAATAAATGTAGCTGTACAGAGATATGATAGGGGATGTGTATGGGCTTTTATCATTTGTCTGTTTGTTTTTTTAGTTTTAATACTTACACGTTCTCTTTCTGTACAAAAGCGGTGAACGTTTTTAGAAGTATCTTCATGTCCAGCCGGAAACAGAATTCTTGTGCATATTTAATATCCAGTTGCTTTCGTTCTTCCGCCGACATCTTACCGGCTCCGCCACGCTTTTCCACTTGCCAGAGCCCGGTCAGTCCGGAAGGAGCCATGAAGCGGTCTATGTATGCGTCGCTGGTCAGCAGTTCGGCCTCATAGAGCGGAAGCGGACGGTTGCCTACGATGCTCATATCGCCTTTCAGGACGTTGAATAGTTGCGGAAGTTCGTCAATGCTGTATTTACGGATGAAACGGCCGATGCGTGTGACGCGCGGATCGTTTTCTATCTTGACAAACGGGCTTTCTTTGGATTGGGCCTTTTGCCGGAAAAAATCTTTTTCCGGTATGATGAAGTCATCAGAAATCAGTAAGTTAGCTTCTTCATCGGAAGAGCCTGTAAGGTCGTCGAACCGGATGTCGGGGGTATCGCCTGCCGCTTCTTCTTCCATTTTGTACTGGTTGAGGGCATTGAGTTCCTTCAGCTTCTTGTCCGCATTGGTGTACATGGAGCGGAACTTCAGGAAGTTGAATATCCGGTAGTTACTGCCTACACGTTGCGACTTATAGATGACTTTACCCTTACTTTCGAGACGGATGGCAATGGCAGTGCCGATAAGTAACGGAGATAATATTATTAGGGCGCATATGGCAAATAAAATGTCGAACGCACGTTTCCATGCGGGCAGATGAAATGTGTTAAGCATCTTTCGGTGGCTTTGGCTGAATTCCTGCATTTTATGCTTTTGACGCACTTGCAGGAACTGAGTCATTCGGTGGATGCTCGTTTCATCGGCTTGTGGCGGCAGTGTATTATTGACGCCTGCCTGCAGATAGGTTTTGCGGGCTTCTGCCGGCAATCCTTCGGTGATAAGTATTATGTATACGCGTGGAAACCTCTTGTGGAGGCAGGTGATGTCAAGGCAATCCTTTTCTGTGTCGGTTTGCTCGTAAAGGATGGATGTGTTATACCGTTCGCGGATGCCGTCTATGATTTTGGCAGCTTTACGGGCACCGGAGACAGTAACGAACATGCCATTGGTAACCTTGCTCAGGTGGTCGATGGCAGTCTGGCTGTTTCCTATGTAGATATAATATAGCATATCTTCCTTTCAGTTCTTTTTCAGATGTATTTCTTGATGCGTGCCCTGAGTTCCAACGGGTTGAATGGCTTGAGTATGTAATCTGCCGCTCCGGCTTCGAGCAACAGGATGCGTTCGACGGTACTTTCCTCACTGGAGAGCATCATTACGGGGATATGTTTGAACAGCTCGTTCCCTTTCAGATAGTACAGGAATTCATTGCCGCGCATGTGGGGCATGTGAATGTCGGAGATGATAAGGTCGGGAACATTGCCTTCGTTAAGCCACTCAAGAGCCTTTAGAGGGCTTTCAAAATATTCCAGATCGTATTCTGTCCCTAAATAGATCTTGAGTACGCGGCCTATGGTGGCTTTGTCATCAACCAGTAAGATTTTTTTCATTGTTCTGTTTATTATAGCGTTGTTGCTTTGTTTGTTTACTATGCAGTAATAAAAAAACTGTTGTTTTATTGAACTCGCCCGATTACTGACGACAATGAATATTTGCTAACCTGCTTTAACGCAAAATGAGAAAAAACGTGAGAATATGTTTTCTGGTGTATTTCTTCACGTTTTTCGGGTTGCCATATAGGTTGGCTATATTTCAGTCTCTAACAACTGAAAAACGGTAGAATAATTCCATAGGCTGATTTATAATGTTTTTATGTTTTGTTTGCTTATTGAATAAAATAATCAACTTTTAATTGAATATGCTGCAAAGATAGCCATAATATTCGGATTGTTACTTGCAGGTATTGTATTTTTTTGATAAAACAAGGCGAATATTTTGCTAAATCCGACCATTTACCCGTTTTGAAAACTTGTAAATATTGTCTAGAGCGAATAAAAAGGAGAAGTCTGAAAGGGAGTAAAGAGGAAAAAAAGAGGAAAAAAAGAGGAAATTACTCTTTGGTAATTTCCCCTGCCAAATCCGAATTCATCCGGCGACGGATTTCCGCCTGGCTAAGTCCGTGCCCGAGCAGGAACATGAGTTTGGTAACAGCGCATTCGGGCGTACTGTCGTAGCCGCTGATAACGCCGGCTTCGAGCAGATGCAGTCCGGTTTCGTAGCGTCCCATCTCAACACCGCCGCTTTGGCATTGGGTAATGTTGACAATGACGATGCCTCGTTCTGTTGCGTCCTTCAGTTGCCGGATGAACCAGTCCTTTTGCGGTGCATTGCCGGAACCGAATGTCTTGAGAACCACTGCTTTCAATCCCGGAACGTGAAGTACAGAATCGATGATGCTTTCCTGAATACCCGGAAACAGGGTGAGGACTACGACATTGGTGTCGAAAAGATAATGCGGCTTCATCGGTCGTGCAGGGTCGGGGCGACGGATGATGTGTTCGTTGTAACGGATATGGATTCCTGCTTTTGCCAGAGCGGGGTAGTTGAAAGAGCGGAAAGCGTTGAAATTTTCGGCATTGATTTTGGTTGTCCGGTTGCCGCGCATCAGTTCATTTTCAAAGAAGATGCACACTTCGGGGACAAAGGCTGTGCCGTCCGGACGTTTGGCGGCAGCTATTTCGATGGAAGTAATCAGATTTTCTTTTCCGTCCGTGCGCAATGTCCCGATGGGTAGCTGCGAACCGGTAAGGATAACAGGCTTTGCAAGGTTTTCGAGCATGAAGCTGAGTGCCGATGCCGTATATGCCATAGTGTCGGTTCCGTGCAGGATGACAAAGCCGTCAAAGTTTTCGTAGTTGTCATTTATAATTGCGACAATTTTGGCCCACAGGGAAGGTTCCATGTCAGAGGAGTCGATAGGCGGATCGAACTGATAGGACGAGATGTGATAGTTGAAGCGCTTCAATTCGGGAACATGCTTGAGCAGGTGGGCGAAATTGAAATTTTCCAGTGCACCTGTTTCCGGATTTTCTATCATTCCGATAGTTCCGCCCGTGTAAATCAAGAGAACGGAAGGATAATCTGCTTTCATAAATATCTCTTTTTTCTTTTTTTCGGGCACAAAGATAATGTAAACCGATAACAGAATAAAATGAACTTGTCCATTTTTTTATGTTGAAATGTAGCTTATCTTCGTATTATTCACAGAGATACGCAAAAAAATGGAATTTTAGTTGTCTTACTGTCCTACCGCTTTACCGCTTTTACCCAAATCTTCTTTCAGATGTGAGATGGCTTTTTGTGCGTTTCCTTTGTATTCGTCGAGCAGGGTAACGAAGCGGCTTCCGATAATGGCTCCGGACGCATGGGAGCAGGCTGTATCGAACGTCTGCCGGTTACTGATGCCGAAACCTACCATGCGTGGATTACGCAGGTTCATATCTTGAATCTTCTTGAAATAGACTTGTTTCCGGGCGTCGAAATCTTTCTGCGCGCCGGTGGTGGCTGCTGATGATACCATATAGATGAATCCGTCGGTATGGGCATCTATTTCGCGGATGCGTTTCTCGCTGGTTTCGGGGGTGATGAGCATGATGACCCGGATGTCGTATTTCTGTGCGACGGCCTTATAATTTTCTTCGTATTCCCTGAAAGGCAGGTCGGGGATGATTACGCCGTCAATGCCGCATTCCGTACATTTCCGGCAGAAAGCCTCAAAGCCGAAGTGCATAATCGGGTTGAGATAGCCCATTAATATCAACGGGATACGGACATCCCGGCGGATGTCCTGCAACTGCTCAAAGAGGATGCGGAGAGACATTCCGTTGCGCAGGGCGCGGGTGGCGGCATCTTGAATGACGATGCCGTCTGCCATCGGATCGCTGAAGGGAATGCCGATTTCTACCATATTCACTCCGTTCTTTTCGAGTGTACGGATTACATCGGCTGTGCTGTCGAGCGTGGGGAAGCCGGCACAAAAGTAGACAGACAGCAGGTTTTTGGGGCTGTCTTGGAAGAGTTGGTTGATACGATTCATAGTGAGTTTGTTATTACAGATTTATTGTTGACAGTTACGTTATCTGCCGGTCGGCGGTTATGCCGTCAGCCGGCAGTTTCACCGGTTCTTATTGCCTGGAGGAATTTTCCGATGCGTTCTGCATCTTTGTTTCCCGGAGCCATCTCAAAGCGGCTGTTGATGTCGATACCGGCTAGTTTGGGGTGATGAAACTCCCTGATGGCTTTAACGCTGTAAGGGTTGATTCCACCGCTGAGCAGAAAAGGCGTCATTCCGCTGTAACGGTGCAGCAGGTTCCAGTCGAACTGGTTGCCGGAGCCGCCATACAGTGATGTCTTGGCATCAAAGAGGTAATAATCGCATAATCCCTTGTAGTCGGAAACGGTTGCCAGGTCTTTTGACTGTGAAATGGAAAAAGCCTTGATAAGGTGCAGACCGTTGCTGCGTAAGGAACGGCAATATCCGGGCGATTCGTTGCCATGAAGCTGGATGTAGTCCAGTGCAAAACGGTCGGCATACATCAGGATAGTTTCCTTACTTTCATTGACGAAGACTCCCACGCGCTTTGCGCGAACCGGAAGATATGCCGGTATCTCGCACAGGCAACGGGGAGACTTGGGATAGAAGATAAAGCCTATCATATCTACATCCAGTTGCTCTACATTGCGGATATTTTCCGCTTCGGTCATGCCACATACTTTTATGATAAGAGGAGCCATTTTTTTAATGATTTATGTAATTAATACTTCATTTTCAGGAACGGAGTGGAGAAATGAAATCTTTTAATGCATCTCCCGGCCGGCGGGCTTTCATAAAGGTTTCTCCGATAAGGAAGCCGCGGAAGCCTGCAGCGCGCAGCCGGCAAATGGTTTCGGGATGTGAAATTCCGCTTTCCGAAACAAGTAGCGGCAGGGTTGGGCTGGCGGGAGAAACCAAGGGCGAGCTGAGGCTTGGGCTGTCGGAAGAATCCAGGGCTGTGGCCGGTATCTGCCGGAGTTTTTCGGCTATATGGAAAGAGTTTTTCACATCGGTGACGAATGTGCCGAGATTACGGTTGTTGACGCCTACCATATCCACATCCGCGTTTACATAAGCGAGTTCGGAAAAAGTGTGGATTTCGAGTAACACTTCCAATCCCAGGGCATGTGCCCGGGCAGTGAGGGTGGCACTTTCTTCTTGTGTCAGGCAAGCGGCGATAAGCAATACTGCATCAGCTCCTACGATACGTGCCTGGAGCAGTTGGTATTCGTCGATGATGAAATCCTTTCGCAAGATAGGAATGCCGATCAGTGGGCGTGCCATGCGTATATCCTGCAGCGAACCGCCAAAGAATTTTTCGTCCGTAAGGATAGAGACTGCGGAAGCACCGGCTGTTTCGTATGCAGCGGGTATTTCTTCGGCACGGGCAGTCTCGTGTATCCATCCTTTCGAAGGAGAACGGCGTTTGAATTCGGCAATGATTCCCGTGGGGGAAGAAGCAAGCGCCTGTTTCATGCTGCGGACAGGTATGGCGACGGAAGTTCCGGCAGTGGCGTCTTTCTGCATCATGGCGGCAACCTCTTCTTGCAACCTTTCGAGGGAGACGGCTTGCTTTTGCAGTTCTATTTCAATTCGTTTATGAGCGATGATTTCCGATAAAATATCTTTCATGGCTGTTTTAGTGAAGAGTTACGGGATATGCGGCTATAAATACCTTTTCGCACCTCATCCCTTACTGGTTAATTTCTATAAACTTTTTCAATGTTTTCAGCGCCCGTCCGCTTTCCAGCGATTCGCGGGCTATGGCAATACACTCTTCAATCTCCTTTTCCGGTTCCATGACCTGAATGGCAAAGGCGGCATTGACAATGACACATTGAGTTTGGGCGGCTTCTGCGCGGTTGTTCAGGATATTGTCGAAGATACGTGCCGCATCTTCCTTGCAGGCTCCGCCGGAAAGTTCTTCGGGACGTACTGCGCTGAAACCGAGAGCTTGTGGGCGATAGATGCGTTCATAATGACGTGTCATCACTTTGAATTCATCGGTCAGTGAGATTTCATCGTAATTGTCCAGACTGTTGACTACGGCAAAGTCGATGCCGAGTCTGTAGAAAACGTTCGTATAGAGACGCATTTGTGCGAGGTCGGCTACGCCCAATAGCTGATAGGCGGGCTGACACGGGTTTACCAGCGGTCCCAGCAAGTTGAACAGTGTGCGTACTCCCAAGGCTTTGCGGACAGGACCTACGAATTTCATGGCTGGATTGAACAGTTGGGCGTGCAGGTAGGCTATGTTACACTCTTCCATGCTTCGCTTCAATATGTCGGGATTGTTGGTGAAGCGCACGCCATGCTGTTCTATTACGTTGCTTGCTCCACTGACGGAAGTAGCGCCGTAGTTGCCATGTTTGGCTACTTTATAACCTGCTCCCGCCACAACGAAACTGGCGCAGGTGGAGATGTTGAAGGTGTTCTTCCCGTCACCGCCTGTACCTACGATATCAATGGGGCGGTAAGGCGCAAAGTCTATCGGAATTCGTGTCTCCATAAGTGCTTCGCGAAAGCCTGCCAGCTCGTCTACTGTGATGCTGCGCATCTGAAAAACCGTGAGCAGTGCGGCAATCTGTGCTTCGGGATACATCTCCCGGCTGATGTTAAGCAGGATTTGTTTGCTTTCTTCTACAGTGAGTTCTTCATGGTTGAAGAGCCGGGTTAATATTGTTTTCATCTGATTAAGTTTGTGGTTTAAAAATAGGTTATTCTTCCAGCCAGTTCTTCATAATCTGCTTCCCGTCCGGGGTAAGCACGGATTCCGGATGAAACTGTATGCCTCGGACATCATATTCCCGATGTTTCAACGCCATAATCTGCCCTTCGGGACTGACAGCTGTAACGGCAAGCGTTTCGGGCAGTTTTTCAGTATCTACTACCCAGGAGTGATAGCGTCCTACGGCTATTTCTTCGGGTAATCCCCGGAAAATGTAATCCGGTTCTGTCAGCCGTATAATGGTCTGTACACCATGAAACACTGTGCTGAGGTTGACTAACTTCCCACCGAATGCCTGTCCGATGGCTTGTTCTCCCAGGCATACGCCCAGTATTGGTTTCTTGCCTGCGTAGGTGCGTATTACATCCAGCAGTAATCCTGCTTCTTCGGGCACACCGGGACCCGGTGAAAGGATGATTTTATCATATTGTTCCAATTCTTCTATGCTGAATTGGTCATTGCGCAGTACATCTACCGCTACACCGAGTTCTTTCACCAAGTGCGCAAGGTTATAGGTGAAGGAGTCATAATTGTCTATGATTACTACCATTGTTATTAACTGTTTGATTAATTTACTTTTGATACTCTTGTTGATTTATACAATTAGCCGATTTTCTGTTTTACAGGGAATTTTCCGCCATGGTAATTGCCTTCTTCAATGCTCCCAGTTTGTTGTTCACCTCTTGCAGCTCGTATTCGGCATTACTTTTGGCTACAATGCCGCCGCCTGCCTGAAACCATAACACCCCGTTGCGGCTGACGAATGTACGGATGGTAATAGCCTGGTTCAGGCTGCCGTTCAGGCCGATGAATCCGATACAGCCACCGTATGCGCCACGGTTATGCGGCTCCAGTTCGCTGATAAGCTGCATGGCGCGAACTTTCGGTGCGCCGCTCAAGGTTCCGGCCGGGAAGGTATCGATAAATGTCCTGATAGAGTCTGTATCACTGTTCAGCGTACCGCTGACGCGGCTCACGAGGTGAATGACGTGACTGTAATATTGCATCTCTTTGTAAAAGTCCACTTTTACGTCATGGCAGTTGCGGCTGAGGTCATTGCGGGCAAGGTCTACCAGCATCACGTGCTCTGCATTTTCCTTGGGATCGTCTTGCAGGTACCGGGCATTTGCAGCATCCTGTTCCGGATTTCCGGTACGCTTGGCAGTGCCGGCGATGGGATCTATATAGGCATGGCGGCCTTCAATGCGGCAGTGCGTTTCGGGAGAAGAACCGAAGATACGGAAGCCGCCGAAATCAAAGTAAAACAGATATGGAGATGGGTTGATGCTGCGCAAAGCACGGTAAAGCTTGAAGTCGTCGCCTACGAAACGTTGTTCGAAACGGCGGGAGAGGACTATTTGGAAAACATCTCCCCGCATGCAGTGGGCTATTCCTCGGCGGATATTGGCTTTGTGTTCCTCATCGGTCAGTGAAGAAGTGGTTTCGCCAACAGCACGGAAGTCATAGGCTGTGTAGTTGCGGTTGTGAATGGCTTTCTGCACCTTGTCCAGTTCGCTCTTCTCATCGGGAGCGAGCATTTCCAGTAACAGCATTTCATTTTTGAAGTCATTAAAGACGATAAGATACTTATATAATATGTATAGTATATCCGGTGCATCGTTGGTGGCTTCGCGACTGTCTTTTACGGCGATGTTCTCAAAATAGCGTACAGCATTGAAAGATGTGTAACCGTACAGACCGCAATAGTCGCTGTATTCTCCTTCCACGTGAAAGCGGTTGAGGAAATCGCGTAACGCATTTTCCGCATGGTATTCTTCGGTAACGGGATGTTCCTCACGTGTGCCGTCGGGCAGACAGAACACGGCAACAGCGTGGTCTATACTGACGCTTGCTACCGGACAAAGTCCGATGAATGAGCGGTTGTTTTCACTGCCATGATAGTCGGAACTCTCCATGAGTGCACTTTGAGGAAAAATGTCGCGCACCTTCAGATACGTGCTTACGGGTGTATGTAAGTCGCCGAGCATCGTGCGGCTCACTGTCTGATAATCATACTTCATATTTTGTATTTTATTCTTTATACATCAAATACGTTTCTACATCCTTATCCCCCCGTCCCGAAACGGTCAGTACCACCACATCATCGGTTTTGAAGTTCAGCTTCTTCAATGCACCGAGGGCGTGGGCGCTTTCCAATGCGGGGATGATGCCTTCGAGCTTAGTCAGTTCGTAGGCGGCGCGGATGGCCTCGTCGTCATTTACGGAGAGAACGATGGCGCGCTTTTGTGCGGCAAGGTTGGCATGCATGGGGCCGATGCCCGGATAATCCAGTCCGGCGGAGATGGAGTAAGGCTCTTCAATCTGCCCATCTTCGTTTTGGATAACGTAGGTGCGTGCTCCATGGATAATGCCCAATTTGCCTAAGGCAATGGTAGCGGCAGTCATTCCTGTTTCTATCCCTTTGCCTCCGGCTTCGGCAAGGACAATCTGTACCTGGCGGTCGTCCACATAGTGGTAAATGGTTCCGGCAGCATTGCTTCCACCGCCTATGCAGGCTATGAGATAGTCCGGAGACTCGCGTCCTTCTTTTTCCATGAGCTGTTTTTTGATTTCCTCGCTGATGACCGATTGCAGGCGTGCCACCATATCGGGGTAGGGATGCGGGCCTACGGTGGAGCCGATGATGTAGTAGGTGTCGGCGGGGTGGCAGCACCAGTCGCGTATGGCTTCGTTGGTGGCATCCTTTAAGGTCATGTTTCCGCTGGTCACGGGCACTACGGTTGCACCCAGCATCTTCATCTTCTCTACGTTGACGTGCTGGCGTTCCGCATCGGTCTTGCCCATATATACGATGCACTCCATATTCATCAATGCACATACGGTGGCTGTGGCAACGCCGTGCTGTCCGGCACCTGTTTCGGCTATGATGCGGCGTTTGCCCATACGGCGTGCCAGCAGAATTTGCCCGATGGTATTGTTGATTTTGTGTGCGCCGGTATGATTCAGGTCTTCCCGTTTCAGGTAAATCCGGCAACCGTACTTTTCCGACAGACGCCGTGCCTGGTAGAGCGGTGAGGGACGTCCTACGTAGTCGCGCAGCAACCGGTCGTATTCCTGCTTGAAATCTTTACTTTGCAGGACTGCGAGATAGGTTTTCTGCAATTCCTCTACACACCTGTGGAGTATTTCAGGAACGTATGCTCCGCCGAATTCTCCGTAATAACCTTCTTTGTCAACTAAGAAACTAACCATATTGTTTTATTATTTAATTGTTGGCTGCCAGTTACCGGTTGCGAACTGTTAGCTATATACATCGTTTAAATAAAAGAGCCCCGTCGCTTGGTGCGACAGGGCTCTTTTTATATCTATATTGTACACATATACATACGAGCACTGCTCCCTTACGACTGTCGGAGTTGTAACGGACGCCACCACCAATATGTATTTACTAATATAGTTCTCATTGTCATTTGTTATTTAACGGGAGCAAATATAGACACTTT
>OAVI01000561.1_pt1 | contig 11283 bp, 22 predicted proteins | sample 1476381 | NCBI WGS metagenome assembly OAVI01 (sample SAMEA2580083, study PRJEB22360) | human gut metagenome | biome: human gut; feature: human-associated habitat; material: faeces | place: Denmark | collected 2008/2010 | reverse complement strand
TATCAGATAGGTGATACACGACAATAAAACGATTGTCGTAAAATGGTATAAAAAAGGCGTGAAACCGAATGGAATCACACCTATAAAATAAATCCTTAAAAATTAGGATTTATTTTATAATCTGATGTAAAATCTTTCATATAGATATTAAGCCTACTTTCTGCCATTTCTACTGAATTAGCTAACTATCCAGGTTTATAGTAATCACTATCACCTGTTCTTTTAGTCCAATGGCTCAACTCCATATACGAACTCATCATATTTTATGATTTTTTGCTTTTACCCTTAAATCAATCTCAGAAAAATAGAAATGAAGCGTTTTTACCACTTCTGTTATTTCAAATTCCAGATATTACACTTTTAATTATTGCTTAATACAACCTTAAATTAATACTCCGTTTTCAATTTAATGCCCAGTGCCTGAGAAATACTGATAAAACTGGAAAGTTGCATGTCTGTTTCTCCTTTCTCTATTCGGGCTATATAGGCACGCTTCTTTCCCACCTTTTCAGCTAATTCTTCCTGTGTAAGATTTAATTCTTTACGCCTATTACGAAGAATCTCTGCAAATTCAAATAATGTACTCTCTCTCATTATGCAGCAGTTCCAATTTCATACAAGAACTCAGGAGCGAGGTCAGCGCCATTTGCCCATTCAATAGTAACACGAGTTAAACCATATTGAATAAACTTATCTTTATCCAATAACTCTCCGAAAACCTCACCTGTCAAATAAGGTTTCAAGTCAACGTTCTTCTTGCTTCCGTCATTGAAAGTCACAAGAAGTTCGTAATCTTTGATATAATCAACATCAACGACTCGTAACATAAGCGTTTATTTTAAAGGTTCTATTTTATTTATTGTCTCACCATTTTGAGCTTTTTCCCATAAGGTTAGAATTTCAGCTTCATGTAAATCTATCCATTCATTTACTTTTGCAATAACCTTTGCAGGCGCTTGGCCGTCTACAATCCTATCCAATACACTAATAGAACACTCATAGTCACCATAGGTAAAATGAATATGTGGTGGGTTATGGTCTTTCCAATAAAGACTTATTATGATACCAAAGAATCTACAAATTTCAGGCATGACATATAATATTTTAATTCACACACAAATGTAACTAATTAGTTTCATTCATGCAAGAATATAGCAAAAAAATAACGGTAATCCTATCGAATCACCGTTACCCCAAAGGAGACCTAACAGCCTTTACTCTTTTACTAAAATTATAACCCCCGTAATTTTTCTGATTAAGAAGCATTTTTTTATCCCTTATTTCCGATTTGCTCATTCTTTGCCCCTTGTTCCTCCTTGATTTCTGCAAGCTCCTCTTCTACCCTATCAGCATTCCCGGCAAACATGATTCCCTCACGCGTTGACCAGATGCCACCACTGACAGCGGAAACGGCAGTAGCCACCTTATCATTCAAATCATCAATCATATATGGAACCAGTTCTGTTTCTATGTTAATGGTCTGTGATGCCTTGCTAAACTCGGTTGGATTGATGGAGCCTAAAGCGGAAACAATGAAATTTACTCTCCGCTGTAAAAACTCGCCGATAACCTCACCGTGATTTTCTACCGCCATGTGTGCACCCATGAACATAAAGCGGAAAGCGGTTCCTGATGCTTTGCCTACCCCCTTCAACGTCTCAAAGGATATTCTTGGAGTGTTTGACATATCATAAGCCATATTAGTGAGTGTCTCTGCTTCAAATTTTACGGTATCTGGCACCTGATTCCATGTTAAATATCGTGCACCAGCCCCCTCTCCTTCCAGTTTTACCATTCTATCCTTTGTCTTACCAGTGAACCCTATCACTTCACCAATTAATTCCAAAATGGGGAAAAAATGATAGTCGATACAATCAGCATAATTGGATAATAGTTTCTCCAACCGGACCCGGAAGGTCTTTATCTTCTTGCAATAAGGTTCAGGACGATAAGCATAGAGAACCGGTAGTTTTGGGAATCCATGAGCAAAAGGAGTTCTTTCTTCATATCCTTTAGACAAATCCCATTGATAAACCATTTTGTCCGTGATAGTCATAAAGCAGATGACCTCCGAATCATCCATGAGCTTCTTTTTATACTCACGTGAGAAAGCAATCATTTTACCTTCGTCGTTAAAGAACGGGTATAGTTTATCACCTCTGAATGGAGACCATAACACGCTTTTCAGTTTCTTGGTGGGCTTGACCTTGCCACCGAACGTAGTCTTAACTTTCTTCCAAAACTTTGCCCAAAACGAATCATCATCGGTAACATACCAATATTCTGCCGCTTCTTGTTCGGAGAGCCAGGCACGGACAATCTTCTTGTTTTGGTATTTGATTTTGTTGGATTTAAATACAGCCTTTACCGCATCCAGCAGCTTCTTTTCATCATCATCAGTCGGAGTGCAATCCATAGACGGTTCTGTGCCGACCGTGAAAGCAGTTTGAATATTCACTATATCTTGTTCCAATGGAATGGAAATACGGTTCACCGGTTCAGTCTTATACTTTGCTTCGATTTCATAAGTCTTACCAGTTTTTTCATCGAAGTGTTTCTCAGCTTCTTTTTCAAGGACCTTTCTGTCCGGATACTTCTTTTTGTCAACCATAATTTCATGGCGTTCCGGATTCCAATCGTCCCAAAGTTTACAACAGTCGGGAAGTTCAGTCTTCCTACCTTTCTTCAGGTAGTTTATCTTCTGCCCGATGTCAGGCAATGCTAATATTTCTTCTAAATTCAATGGCATAGTTTATATTTTTAATGTGTGAATATTCCTGTTAAATCTTTCGGCTTCTGAATCTTACCAAGAAGCTCACCCAATACATAGTAACGTACAGCATCTATTCCGTGATTGTCATGGTCTTCCGGTTCGTTGATATAGTTCCCGTCCTTATCCTTTGCCCAAACATACTTTCTGAACTCGCTTTGCAAGTTGTACGAGCGTTTGGTTATATAAATCTCCATATCTTTCATTTTGTCAATTCCGGCATTGATAGAGCCTGCACCTTTCTCTACGGCATATATCTTGATTCCTCCGTTGTGTATCTCTTGAATCAATCGAGGGTCAGCACTATCAGCTATGACTTTCAAACCCCACGGGCGAAGAGTCTTGATGATGTCAGAAGAAAGCAATCCAGTACGGTAATCCACTTCATCCAAGTAAAGGGCGTTATCAACGATACCACAACGAATGGAAGCAGACGGGTCATGCGTATAACCGAAGTCTTGCCCGAAAGCAATTTTCTTTGCCCAAGCCGGGAACTCGTCAACAATTCCCCATTTCTTGAACACAGCACCTTCTGCAACGTCAGCCCAGCGACCGATAACCACATGAGCATACTTCTCCGGATTCTCCAATTTCATCTTCTCAACTTCTTCCAAGAATTGTTTAGAAAGGTGTTCTTTATTATCCAAGTATGTTGTATGGATATGCAGGACATTGGGAGCTGTTGAAATCTGAACTGGAATACCATCGTACTCAACCAGCTTATGAGTTTTTTCTATAAATCTTTTATAAACCCAGTGATTAGAGTCGCATGGGTTCATGATAATTATAATAAGGTTTCTGATTCCGACTTGTCTAATGGAAAGCATAATCTTATCGAAGCTCTCTTCATCTGTCCATTCCTCCGCTTCATCACATACGAACACAGAAATTCCGTGAATAGATTTAAGTTTTGCTGTCTGATTGCCGGACGAAGTCTTTATGCCACGAAACATAATGTGGCTTCCGCTTCTCTTGTTAATTACATCTGTTTTAGTTGATTTGAAATTCTTCGTATCTCCATCCAACTCTACCTTTTCAAGAAATTCCGGAATGATTGATATGCTAGCCGAAGTCATGGTGTAACGGGTGTAGAGAACCTGATGGGCGATTTTCTTAGCATTAAGCCTTCCAGTTTCATAAGTCAACCTCTTGATAAATGTTGCAACATTGAACGACTTACCGGAGCCACGTCCTCCGGTAACAAGAAGGATAAAATAGTCATCCCTCAAATACATCGGGTAATATATAGGCTGTGGCTGTATTCTCATTCTTCCTTGGGTATTATCGTGTTTTCTTCAATCCATCTGCTGATAGGAATACTTCCATCTGATTCAATATCTTCATCCATATCCTCATTACGTTCCACTCTGCGCCATTCCTCATCGTGATGGTACAACCAGGTTGACATCGCTTGAAGACTTGGAGCTAATTCGGTTTCAACCGTCTGTACCTCTTCATCATTGGTTAGGGTGCCGTCTTCCATTCGGAGTTTTCTCTTTGTCGTACTTTTGGTTTTGATGCCACCAAGAGCCACCGCAAGGAACTTTGCTCGCACGGCTGCATTGATTTGCGCACGCCCACGCGATAAGACTTCGGATATTTCGGTGTACTCACTTTTCTTTTCGCAGAATGTTTGAGGCAAAATCCCTATAGCATAAGCAATTTCCTTGTCAGTGAATCCCTTTTTGGCATACGATTCCACGAGAGAAAGAAAGACCTCGCTTGTGTAGTCAAACTTTGGCTTTCTTCCTCCCTTACCTTTTTTGTTTTGAGATTCACTATTGCTCATAATTAATTATCCGTTTGCCAATCCTCTACTTACAGTTGTATATCCACGTTGCTTTCGCCAATAAGGAAGTGACAACACAGATGCATCTACCCCTAAGTTTCGTGCCAAATTCTTACCTGTGTTTCTTGCTGCGTTCATGATTCGCGAATTATTTGCTTCTCCTGGATATGCTCTTTTTAATCTTCTTACAGTACCAAGTATTTCGTTAAAACTTCTTTGTCTTCTTCTGACTCAGCTTTCCTCCCAATAATTAATCTATTTTTTCTACTTGTTCATCGAATACTTCTCCCTTTATGAACTTCATATCAGGGTCATACCCGAACCTTTCGCAGAATGCGGCTTTAGCTTCATAGGTATCAAAGGACAACATCACATAGGCATCCATGTTCTCGGCTTGCTTCTGTGCGTTTTCTTTCACCTGATGCTTGACCTCTTTCATGTGGGCAACCTTTTCGGCACGTTCCAACTGCTTGGCGGCTTTATCGGCTTCTTTCTGTTCGGAAACTGGGACCATCATATCAGACAAAGCATCCGCAATAGAGTTTTCCTCTTCGGTCTGCAAAAGATAGTCGACACCAATCATATTCAAGTCTGCATCGGTCAGTCCTGCATCTTTCCAGTCTATATCAGGAACAATACGAGCGAGAGCGTCAAAATCCCATGTACCTTGTGCGTTGGGATTGTTCATTAGAATATTCAACTCTTTTTCCTGCTGCTCGTCCACGTCAATCACATCAACACGAATGCGGTAGTCATTGTCGGGAAACTTCTGCAATTCGTCCATGACAGACAAACGCTGATGTCCACTGACTACGGTAAGCCCGGTACGCTTATTCACAACTATTCCACCTACCAATCCGAATTTCTTGATGCCACGTTTCAGTGTCTTACGTGATTCATCGGAAAGTCTCCGGGGATTATAGTCTGCAAAGTGAATGGCAGAGCGGTTAAGTTCCACCGATTCACTCTTTATGTATTTTGATAATTCCATATTAGCCATTACTTAGACCGAAACCTCTCTGCCGAAGAGTATTCCTTTCGGCTCTTGCTATAAGATTATCACGAGATTGTTTTGCACGCCTGCTTGCAGCACTGCTACTCCATGTATTTTTTCTTCTCCAATTAGCTTCGCTCAATCTTTCTGCCTGAGCATATATCTGTTCTCTTGTCTTTCTTTTTCTGACTCAGCAATCCTCCTTATTAATTTTGTTGATTATGATACTCCCAAAGCACTCTTTCAGCCATCGGGAAAACTTCGTAAATTCTCTGTAAGTCCTGTAGGTAATTCTTCTCCATCCAAAGCATACAGTCAAGATTGAAACCGACACCCGAACTGGCTTTCAATGAATATCGAACTGGTTCGGGTAGATTGTGTTGCTTCATGTAAGCAAGTATATCCTTTTGTGTCCAATCAGCCAAAGGATAAACCATACCGTTATTCTCGTAACCGTTTACCTCATACCCTTTCAACATAAGCCTACGATTCATACCATCAGCTTTTTTCATGCCTAAGAATGTATAATAAACTCCATGAGTAAGCTGCATAGCCTTTACCACATCTGCCAACTTCAATAGCTTTACTTTCGGATTTGGCACACAATACATACCGCCACGGAGAATATAAGTAAGGTTCCAATGTGGTACTTGAACAAACTCTATCTTCGGATACTTGGCTTTAGTCCAGTTTATCCAACGGTTAATATGCTCCAAATTCTTGACAAAGTACATGAACACGCAAACAATCCGGTCAAACTTTGGATAGATTAAATCAAGCAGAACAAGCGAATCCTTACCAAGTGATAAAAACAGTAAAGCCTCATTCGATTTTACCCGAATGAGGTCTATATACCGGTTCGCTTGTTCTACCTTGCTCATAGCTAACCACCACTTAAACCAAATGAAGTACGAAGGTCACTATAACGCTGTCTGCGTGACCCCAACTGTGATGTACCAGCTTCACCGCCACGTCTGGCAACCAATCTACCACCAGCCCCGGCACCGTTCATATTTCTGCGAGGCCCGGCTACTCTGTTAATTCTTCTTGCGACTCTGCTTTCTAATTTTAAAAGTTAAACAAATCAATCTATATGTTTTTCTAATATCTTGCCCAAAGTATAATCCATTTGTGCAGCAAGATATTCTTCGCCTTGATGTTCGTAAACAATATCATTACCGTTTTCATCTGTGAGAATAACAGCTTCTGCTGCTTTCACTTCAACGATAATATAAGGACGTTTACCTGTATATGCACCTGTCAGAAGCTTGATTGCATCGTACTTGATAGGCTTTAATTCTATTTCACCCTCTTCAGGCAGTTCTGCATCAGCCGGATATTCTTTACCGCCACATAGGTAAGTGATATACTTCTTAGCGTTGGTTGGTCTGATTTCACGGTATTCGTGGGTTTTCTTGCCTGCCAAAATTTCATCGAAATACTTCTGTTTGATGCTTAATGTAAGAATGTTCATAATCGTGTCAAATTTAAATTAATACTCAATAGTTGCGGAAACAGGACTCGAACCTGTGACCACCGCCAAGTCAAAGCGGTAAGCTAACCAACTGCTCCATTCCGCGATAGTACCCCAAAGGTACTACCATAACCAAAGATAACGAAATATCTTCAATCGTTATACACGACAATCGGCTTATTGTCGTGAACTAAGCCATTTATCCCGTTTTTCTCTGCACGCCTCTAAGGTAGGTGCACAACAGGCGAACAATTCACCACTTTCAGTACGATAGTCGTACTGGTACATTCTCACTCTCTTACCTCTCAACCTGGTGTTATAGGTAGTGTAATTCTCTTTACCAGGTTGGCATACGCTGCAACCGTTTTCGTTTATTGAGTTCATAAGCTATTTATTAAGTCCACGTACTTTTTTCAAATATTCGGTAAATTCTAACAATTCATAGAACATTCGCTTCTTCTCTATGTATTTAAGACCTTTTCGTCTAAGACCTCGCTTGTTTCTGGATACGCACATTTGACAACCCATAACACCAACATAGATATAAGATAAATGATGTCTTTTAGATTGTTTTAAAGCCCACCGAATTGATTCACGGCAATATCTGTAACTATCATTCTGGACACCCTCATAACCTTTACTCATTATGAAGTGCCCTATTTCGTTCGCTTCTTCTTCTGAATAGCAGATTGTAAATATATTATTCATTGCTTCTTTGCTTTACTTGTTCAACTAAAAATCTTTTAAACTCAGACTTATATTCATTGAATATTATCTTGTATTGCCGCCCTAATTTAGGTAGCTGCTCATAGCCCTTACCGTGCAAGAACTTGGCAACCAACTCTATCTTTTGGCGGTTGTCGAAGCCTCTATCTTTGCACATGTTGGTAATACATACATTCGCCTTGCTTGATGGTTTCTTTCCAAAAGATGGTACATACCCATGCGCCTCACGTACATAAGTTCTTGGATAGCCAACGGCATCACCTAAATACTCACCGGTGATGCAATCAAATTCACCACTAATTAAACTATCTGCTATTTCACCCATAATAATCAATATTTAATGTTTCACATTCAATCTTTCTTCACTCGTATAAGCCACTACAAGCCCAGTTTCATCATGCCGTATCGTGACATACTTCTCGCCTCTCTCTATGGTAGAAAAGTCGTATGGTGTACATAGCTTACCCAACGCCTTGCCCAGTTGTTTCATTAATGGGGCTTCGGGGCTGATAACTAAAACTAAATCCGCTTTCATAATCGTATATATTAAGCATTAATACCTATTGCGTTTCTCATAAAGTTGCCAGCCTGTTCTACAGACATATTCAGCTTCTTTTGAATCAGAAGAAGCATACAGCTTACTTGTTCTTTTGTGTTCAAATTGCCTTGTACAAACTCTGACATGATGAATTTCTCTATTGTTCTTTGTTTAATTACTGATGTTGCCATAATCGTATATCTTTTAATTGTTATTACTTTGTTTCTGATGATGCAAAGATAGTATATTATGTAACAAATAATACTATTTATATAGTTAATAAATTATAAATATATTATTTTACGTAACATATAATAATTATATAAGTATATTTGCATCATGGAAAAGGAAGATAAAAGAAGAGTTATACACGTAGAAATGAAAGCAACTGGTAAGCATAGGTACTTTGCTTCACCTGCTGCCATCTATGATGTATTTTCAAGTCAAGAACTTGGAATTGCCCGGCAGTCACTTCTTAACTACTGGCAAAAGACGGAAGAACCTTATGAAAATGCTATTTGCATTATAAGAAAGGGAGAATTAGAACGAAAAACCAAAATTAAAAAGGAGGAATAATCATGGAAAAAAAATTGATAGTAACAGCAAAGTATGGCTCATTGGAGTTTGAAGAAGTTGCATACCCGTACAACCCCAATGCGCATCAAGAACAACTTGATTCTTGTATTTCCAGTATCCACCAAAAGATGAAAGAAGCAGGAAAGTATGAAATGAAAGATTCTTTTGAATATTCGGAAAAAATTGAGGAAAAGCCGGAGCATTAAACCCCGGCATTCACTTGATTAGCCCTTTAACTTTCAACCGATTTACGATTTCGGTATAAAGATACTCTATATCCCCGCTGAAATCCCCATAGTTCTGATACAAAAACACGACATCAACGCAGTTGTCGGAAATTGTACTCTTGGACTGAACCCCAAGTACCCTTGACATCTCTTCGCGTAACCCTGCTGTCATTTTTCCACCGGCAAGCGAGCTTGGAGAAAACAGATACAAGATAATGAAGATAAATTTTTTCCGCTGGGTCACACTGTCAATATTCGGCGGACATCCTCTCTCATTCAGCAACTCAACGAATATTTTGTAGATTTCATGGATAAGGCTTTTGTCTTTCAAAATCGGGGCGGTCAAGGCATTTTCTTCCTCTGAAAGTTCTGATTTCTCGATACGAATCTTTTTAAGACGAATGATTTTATTAAAATCCAGCTCCATAACACGATTATTTTAAAAGTAAATAGTATATTTGCATCATAATCGTGTGAGGGAGGATTGAGTGGTCGTGCGCTTGGTTCTCCTTTTTTTATTTTACAGAGTTATTCTTTTCCTGAATAATCCGATTTTGCTCGTTCACCTCCCTACCCCATATCATAGCGGAATAGATGGCTTTTGCATACAAAAAGAGTTCCTCACGACTGGTAAGGAACTCAACTCGAAGGGCTGCACATTTCGCATCAGTCCAAACTGTTTCATCTTTTTCCATTTCTCAAATCATACTTCTTTATATAGTTATCAACAGTAGTTTTGCTCACTCCCAATTTCTTTGCAATATCTTTCAGGCGCATACCGCTGACAACAAGTTCCCTTACTTCTTCGACATCAACTGTTACCCGGTATCCTCCACCCTTCTTTTCAATCGCTGAAATAGAATTGAATAGTTTTCGCTTCTTCTCTGCATATTCAGGGGTAAGCTTATCTTTTGTTACATATATGACTGTACGGCAGTCTATACGTAACGGGAAATGTTTAATACTTTTTTCCGTGTTTGTTTTCTCTCAATTCATTGTATCTCATCTTCTGATTGATATGCCATATAAGGTCTATGTCCAAATGTTTAGCAAGCCCGAAAATAGCCAATAGCATGCTGTTTAATTGCCCTCCTAATGGATAGTCGTATTCATACTCATATCTGATGGGAATTGTGGATATAGCGTATATACTTTCTGTAAAGGTCTCATCATTGCAACTTTCCTCTGCATCGTACAACATTTCTTCCGTAAAGTCCTCAATGTCTATCTTACGCAATCCGCACAAATCAAGCAGGCGGATTACTGCATCGGCAAGCTCTTCCTCTATGCTTCCCTTGATAGTTTCATTGTATGCAACTTCGAAACCTATCTCTTTGGAAGTGCCTGGAACCAGCCCCTGGCAAATACGGCTATTGGCCATCTTCTTATTATACCAATCAACATTGGCCCGTTTCCCTTTTCTATCCGCTTCCACGGCTTCCATAAGCTCGGATATTACAAGGCAAAGGTAATGTTCGTTACTCAATTCTTCATCATGGAAACCGTGGTCGCAAGCGGTTTTATAGGCGCGGTCGCGCAATTCATTTAGGTTCATCTGTTCTTTCTTTATCAGTTAATATTCCGTTTCTCTTGTCGTAATTACTCATACGGGGGCATTTCCCGTCACACCGCATGTTCACATGCGCATTACTTGCCATACTCGATATGAACGACTTTTTGTAGCACTGCCCACTGTAGGGGCTGTAATGCTTGCAGTGTTCCTGGTATTCTTTTCTATTCATGGTTGTTTTATTTCAATAACTCAATGTTATCGTGTATGTTGCCAATAACAAGACAATCTTTATTACTAAATGCTTCTCCAAAGAAGTGGAGATATAGCCAATCTTTTTTATCAAGCGCAAATCCGGCATAATGATTACTGTACATAACCTTGCATATATCTCCGTTGCATTCAACAATATCACCTTCGTATATTTCTTCACCGTTCTTATCACATAAGCCGGTGAACTGACCAACAGTTTCAGCCCATACGTCATCGCACCGGCAGTCTTCCGGAGAATATATCTTCGCCTTGTCTGTGAGGATAAGTCCGTTTTCGTCCTTTCCGGCAGTATAGAAAAAAGAGAGAAATCCATATATCCATTTCCCCGTATCAGTACTTTTTCCTCTGAATTTTATTTCACGCTTCATAATCAATATCTTTTCTCGTTTTTAATCAATCAGTTCAA
>OAVI01000553.1_pt1 | contig 11566 bp, 9 predicted proteins | sample 1476381 | NCBI WGS metagenome assembly OAVI01 (sample SAMEA2580083, study PRJEB22360) | human gut metagenome | biome: human gut; feature: human-associated habitat; material: faeces | place: Denmark | collected 2008/2010 | reverse complement strand
CTGCCGGCTTTGGCCCCGTCTTCGGGGGGGCCCGCGCGGGCCCCAGCCACATCGGCCTCGGCGGAGGAAATGGTGGTGGCGGACTTCACAGCCTCCAGCGCGGATTTCGAAATTCCGGAAGTGCCGGAACCCTGTGCCACGATCGGCGTCAACGTGCCGTCGGGATCGGCGTCCAACAGCACGGTGCGACGCGGCGATCCCCACTTGTCGACGGCCTCATCCATTTCGCTGGTGACCACATGGTCGAGCGCTTCGGCGGAGGCCAGAATGCGGGTGAGCTCCTCGATGCGCTTCTTCAAATCGTCACGCTCGGCCTCAAGTTCGATGCGGTTCATCTTGGTCAATCGGCGCAGACGCAGATCCAGAATGTACTGGGCCTGGACCTCGTCTAGATCGAATACGGCCATCAAACGGTTCTTCGCGGCATCCGCATCATCCGAAGTGCGGATCACCTGGATCACCTCGTCGATGTCCAGCATGGCCAGGAGTAGTCCCTCGACCAGGTGCAGGCGTTCCAGGGCTTTCTTCTTGCGGTATTCGCTACGGCGGCGAATCACCACACGACGGTGATCAACCCATACCTGCAGCATCTCTTTCAAGCCCATCGTGTGCGGACGGCCGTCCACCAACGCCACGTTATTCATGGCGAAGTTGTCCTGCAACGGCGTGTGCTTGAACAGCTGGACGAGCACCGCATGCGGATCGAAACCGGTCTTGATCTCGATGACGATACGTGTGCCGTTATGACGATCGGTCAGGTCGAACGCGCCGGAGATACCCTCCAGCTTGCGGTTCTTCACACCGTCGGAAATACGCTCGATCACCTTTTCCGGACCTACCATGTACGGTAGCTCGGTGACCACGATGGCCTGCTTGCGGGCTGTGACATGCTCGATATGGGTGGCGGCGCGCGTGGTGAGCGTGCCTCGGCCGGTGGCGTAGGCCTCGCGAATGCCGTCGCGGCCGATGATCGTACCTCCGGTGGGCCAGTCGGGGCCCGGAACATAGCGCATCAGCTGTTCAAGCGTGGCATCCGGGTGAGCCATGAGGAACTTTGCAGCATTCACCACTTCGCCGAGATTATGCGTGGCCAGATTGGTGGCCATGCCTACGGCGATGCCCGAACCGCCGTTGACCAGCAGGTTCGGAATTGCGGCCGGCAATACGGTCGGCTCTTTGAGCTTGTTGTCGTAGTTCGGCGTGAAGTCAACAGTGTCTTCGTCGATATCCGCGTTCATGCCGAGAGCTGCCGGGCCGAGTCGAGCCTCGGTATAACGGGAGGCTGCCGGGCCGTCGTCCAAGGAACCGAAGTTACCGTGGCCGTCCACCAGCGGCAAACGCATCGCGAATGGCTGGGCCAAACGCACCATGGCCTCGTAGATCGCGGAATCACCGTGCGGGTGGAGCTTGCCCATCACCTCGCCCACCACGCGGGCGGACTTCATGTACGGGTGGTCGGGGGTCAGGTTCATCTCGCCCATCTGGTAGACGATGCGGCGCTGCACCGGCTTCAGGCCGTCGCGCGCATCGGGCAGGGCTCGCGCGTAGATCACCGAATACGCATATTCGAGGAAGGACTTGCTCATCTCCTCGTTCAGCGGCGTCTCGACGATATGCTCCTTGACCGTACGCGGATCATAGGTTTGCGCGGACGGTTTGCGGTGTGATGCCATGAAACTCCCTTTCGAACTCGCCCTATATTAGCGTCAGGTCGCGAAACGGCGCGCAGCGAATGGTTCTCAATAGGAAAAGTGTGAGTGCTCGGCCAGTCCAATCACACATAAGACGACGAAAAATGGCGGAACTTCAGCACGATGACTTATACGCGATTGATTGATATTGTGCGTTTGGCTCACACTTTTGCAATGGGGCATGGTTTTCTGTGAGCCCTATAATGAGCAATTATGAGTGTTGAGACGCCGGATATGGACGAATTGCTGCGGTTGGTGCCCACAGTGACTTATGGGGACGCAGCTGCGGGCCGTGGGGGAGCGCTGCACCTTTCCGCCGTATTGCCGGCTCTTTCCGCCGCCATTGGTCATCCGATCTCGACCAAGGTCCACACCGATCCCCAAGCCTGCAAAAAAGCCCTCGGGCTGCCTGACGCCACATCGGCCGTCGTGGTGCTCGTGGACGGACTTGGCTACTGGAATCTCGCCATGCGCCTCGGCCATGCACCCTACCTGCGCTCGCTGATGAACGAGAGCGCCAACCAGCGTCCCATCGCGACCTGCGCGCCCAGCACCACCGTGGCCGCCATGGCCACGTTCGGCACCGGCACCTGCCCGGGATTGACCGGTATGGCCGGATACACGCAGCTGGAGCCGAACAACCACAAGCTCATCCAACTCATCCAATTCAAGGATGCACTGGCGCCCAAACCCGTCAATCCAAGAATCACCACCCCTCCCATGGTCGATCCTCATGATTTGCAACGTGAACAGACCGTGTTCGAGAAGCTTCGCCGTCAGGAGGTGCGCGTCACCAGTTCCGGACTGCCCAAATTTGCCGGCTCTCCACTGACCGAGGCGGCCTTGCGCGGCACTGATTATCAGGCCAATGTCACCCCGCGTGATCGCGTGCTCGCCGCAGCACGCGCCGCCAGGAGGCCCGGCCTGACCTATCTGTATATCCGTGACGCGGACAAGGTGGGTCACAATTACGGCTGGGATTCCGAGCATTGGGTGGCGGCTTTCGAACACATCGACGCACAGCTTGCATTATTGAAACGTAGCGCGTCAGCCGGCACCTTGATCGTCATCATCGCCGACCATGGCATGGTGCAGACCGACATGGATCAGCGGCTCGACATCGCGACGGAGCCTTCGCTGATCCATGGCGTGGAACTGGTGGGGGGAGAGCCGCGCTCTCTGATGCTGTACGCCGAACCCGGCGAATCACCGGACGCCATAGCCGATCGCTGGCGTGACCGCTTGGGGGACGCGGCGTTGGTGCGTACCAAGGAACAGGCATGTGCCGATGGGCTGTTCGGCCCTGTATCGGAACGTATTCGGCCGATCCTCGGCGACGTGATGGTACAGGCTGCCGGCGCGGCCACATTCGTGGATTCGCGTACTCAGGGGGATAAGGCCACCCATTTGCCTAGCGTGCATGGGTCGCAGACGATGATGGAGATGGATATTCCCTGTTTGATTGACGTCGTCTGACCGATATCGTCTGACCGATATCGACATGGCATAGTCATACGATTCCGGGGACAAGAGTCGTATCGTCAGGCGGCTATATCCGGCTATGCCAGATATAGCGAATAATCAGTCGCCGAACAGAATCTCATCCCAGCTGGGCACCGCCGAGCGTCCCGACTTCCTTCTGGACGGCTTCGCAGCGGGTTCCGCCGGAGCTGCTTTGGCGGGTGCTGCGGTCTGTTCCTTTTTTGCGGCTTTGCCGGTTTCCACTGGCGCCACACCGGAATCGGAGGTGACTTCGTCATGGACCGGGGCATCGGATTGGGCAGCCGGAATCCGGCCGTCATCGGGCGGCGTCTGCGTACTCGCGGCACCGGTCGAAACCGGTGCGGAAAGCTTGACCGGCGGCATGGACCCGGAGACGGAGAGATCGATCGGAGGCATCGAGCCGGTGGAGGTCACCGGATTCGAGGACGCCGGACGGGTCTGCGGAGCAGACGGCTTTGGCGCGGCCCATGCAGACACGGCACGCTCGATACGCGCCGAACGGACGGAATCGCCCGGCAGCGCAGGTTCCGGCGAAGCCTTTGCGCCGCCTGCGTTCTCGATCCTCGGATTCTGCTCGCCGAGCAGCTTGCGTGCGGCATTGTTCAGGCAGACCACGGAATTGTCGTGCATGTTCCAGGCCCATTCGGCGTGGATCTCACGTCCGGCGGAAGTAAAAATCGCCACGATATGCCATGGTTCCAGCCCACGGCGGGTGGATTTCCAGGTCACCGACTCCATGCCGATGGACGCCGCCGCCAAAGTGCGTTCGACCAGCTCATTGATGGTGCGCACCTTGCTGTCCTTCGGAGCGGGCACCGTCAGGAACTGTTCGATCGCATACTGTTTTTCGGTTTCCACCGCGGCGGAGAAACGCCGTACCAGCGTTGTGCTCAGTCCGTAGCGTTCCGCCACGCGGGACGGGTCGGCGCCCGCACGAATCAGCGACTGGATCTGCGAGATGGGAAGTGTGGACTGCTCATGGGGCTGTTCCGGCTGCTGCTGTTCGCTGCGAACCTGCTTGGCCTCGAGAATCGCCCGTTCGAGCGTGTCGTCCAAGCTGACGGCGAACTGACGGCCTCCCAAGGAGAATACGAGGTCCCCCGTTTCGCTTACGCGCTCGAAACGGGCCTTCTCGAGCCGATCCTTAGGCATATGCACACCACTTTCCGTCGCAAAGACATTACTTATTCCCAGTATGCCCCACGTGTCGAACTTTACAAGTATTTCAAATCATGTATCCTATGGGCGAGTACAACGCGGCGAAACCGCGCGAACGCCAACGGTAGACGACGAAAGGACCATAATGGCTCAGGATTATGATTCCCCCCGTAACAAGGACGAGGACGAGGAATCGCTGCAGGCTCTGGGAAAGTCCGCGCAGAATACCTCGAGCGACATCGACGATGATGAGAACGCCATTGCCGAGGATTACGAACTGCCGGGTGCCGATCTGAGCAACGAGGACTCCTCGGTGACCGTTATCCCCATGCAGGGTGACGAGTTCATCTGCTCCCAGTGCTTCCTGGTCAAGCACCGCAGCCAGCTCGCCTACACCGACGAGGATGGCCAGCCGGTGTGTGAGGAGTGCGCCGCCTGATGGCGTTTGACGAGACCTACAACGAGCCTGAGTCCACCGAGGTCCTGGTCAAAAGCCTTGACCCCGAGCACCCGGCCCGGCTGCATTACGCCCATGCGGGCGACGCCGGCGCCGACCTGATCACCACCGTTGACGTGACCCTGAAACCGTTTGAGCGTGCACTGGTTCCCACCGGTGTGGCTATAGCCCTGCCCGCAGGATATGTGGCACTGGTCCATCCGCGCTCCGGCCTTGCCGCCAAGCAAGGCGTCACCGTGCTCAACGCGCCCGGCACCGTCGATGCCGGATATCGTGGCGAGATCAAAGTGCCGCTGATCAATCTCGACCCGGAGCATACCGCCGTCTTCCACCCGGGCGACCGCATCGCCCAGATGGTCATCCAGCGCTATGTCGAAGCCCGATTCATCCCCGCCGAGATCTTGCCCGGCTCAGACAGGGCGGAACGGGGATTCGGATCCACGGGAGTGGCGTCCTGATTTAACCGTAGGCGGGGTCTGGATGCGATTGCCAACACGCAGTCAACCCCGATACACGGCTACAATGAGTGTCATATGAGGGAGGTGACTGGCATGTCGGAGATCGATGGCGAGCAGTATGCCGCCCGCAAGCTGGGATGCGAGATCAGCGCTGATCCGCTCAATCCGCTTGAACCAATCAAGCAGGTGTGCAAGGCTCATCACCCTGGAGAGGATTTGTCCATCCTCGATCGCGCCTATCAGCGTGCCGTTATCCAGCATTCCGTTCAGCGCCGCAAGTCCGGCGAGCCGTACATCATCCACCCATTGGCCGTCTCCCAGATTCTGGCTGATCTGGGCATGGGCCCGATCGTGGTGGCGGCCGGTTTGCTGCATGACACCGTGGAAGACACCGACTACACGTTGGATCAGTGCCGTGCCGAATTCGGTGATACCGTGGCCGGACTGGTCGATGGTGTGACCAAGCTGAGCCAGCTCGAAGTGGGTGATTCCGCACAGGCTGAGACCATTCGCAAGCTTGTGGTGGCCATGAGCCGCGACGTGCGCACTCTGGTGGTCAAACTGGCCGACCGTGTGCACAACGCCCGCACTTGGCGATACGTGAAGACCACCTCCGCCCAGAGGAAGGCGCGCGAAACCCTCGACGTGTATGCGCCGCTGGCCAACCGTCTGGGTATGAACGCCATCAAGACGGAGCTCGAGGAACTGAGCTTCAAGGTGCTCTACCCGAAGATCTACAACGAGATCGTGGTGTTGGTGGCTCGTCGGGCCGGTCAACGCGATGTGTATTTGAAGCAGATTCTGGCCGAGATCAACGAGGATCTGGACGAGCAGAACATCAAGGCATACGTCACCGGACGCCCGAAGGACTACTTCTCCATCTACCAGAAGATGATCGTGCGTGGCCATGATTTCGCGAACATCTACGATCTGGTAGGTGTACGTATCATCGTCGATACCATTCAGGACTGCTATGCGGCGCTTGGTGCCGTGCATGCGCGGTGGAACCCGGTTCCCGGCCGGTTCAAGGACTACATCGCCATGCCGAAGCTCAACATGTACCAGTCGCTGCACACCACGGTGGTGGGCCCCGGTGGCAAGCCGGTGGAAATCCAGATTCGCACCTGGGACATGCACCGCCGCGCCGAGTTCGGCATCGCCGCGCACTGGAAATACAAGGAAAACGGCCAGGCCGGCCGCGCCCTGAGCTCGCCGGACAAGTCCGACCGCAGGCGTGACGAGAAGAACCAGGAGCTTTCCGAAGCCGACAATCTCAAATGGATTCAGCAGCTTGCCGATTGGACCAGCGAAACCCCAGATTCCAACGAATTCCTCGGTTCCCTGAAGGAAGACCTCGGCTCGTCCGAAGTCTATGTCTTCACGCCGAAGGGCAAGATCGTCTCTTTGCCGGCCCATGCCACACCGGTCGATTTCGCCTATGCCGTGCATACCGAAGTGGGCCACCGTACGATGGGCGCGCGCGTCAACGGGCGTTTGGTGCCGCTCGACACCACGCTCGACAACGGCGACACCGTGGAGATCCTGACTTCCAAGTCCGATACCGCCGGTCCTTCGCGCGACTGGCTGAGCTTCGTCAAGAGCCCGAAGGCACGAAACAAGATCCGCCAGTGGTTCTCGAAGGAACGTCGTACCGAGGCTATTGAGGAAGGCCGCGACGAACTGACCCGCGCTATGCGCAAACGTAACTTGCCGGTCAATGCGCTGCTGACCACCGAGGCATTGATCGGTGTGGCCGACGACCTCAATTTCCCGAACGCCGACGCTGTGTTCGCCGCCATCGGTGATGGGCAGATCTCCACGCAGAACGTCATCTCGCATCTGGTCAAGGATGCCGGGGCCGACGAGGTCGATGAGGAGGTCGAGCAGGAGGCTCTGCCGCTCAAGCCCGTGGAGCGCAAGACTTCCAGCAGCTCCACCGGGGTATCCGTCAAGGGCGTGGGCGATGTGTGGATCAAGCTGGCCCGTTGCTGCATGCCGGTGCCCGGTGACAATATCATCGGCTTCATCACCCGTAATCAGGGCGTATCCGTGCACCGCACCGACTGCCAGAACATGATCGATCTGAAAAACAAGCAGCCTGAGCGTGTGGTCGAAGTCGAATGGACCAGCACCAAGGGCCTGTTCATGGTCAAGATTCAGGTCGAGGCGCTGGATCGACGAAACCTGCTTTCGGACGTGACACGTGTGCTTTCCGACCATGGCGTGAACATCATTTCCGGTACGATCGCCACCGGTTCCGATCGCGTGGCCACCAGCCAGTTCAGCTTCGAAATGGCCGATCCGCAGCATCTCAACTCGTTGCTGGCAGCCGTGCGCAAGATTGATGGCGTGTTCGACGTGTACCGCATCACCGGTGCCAAGGAATCCGCCGAACCTCGACTGCGCAAGATGAAGTAGGCCGTTGCTTGGCTCCCCTCCGGGAGGGGCTGTCAGCGAAGCTGACTGAGGGGAGCAGCGCGGGCTTGCGGAACTCCCCTCAGACGTCTGCGGCGCCAGCTCCCCTCAGAGAGGGAGCCAAGAATACGAAAAGGTCCTGACTGGAATACCAATCAGGACCTTTGCTGTATATGTGTCGGTCTTACTCGGCCACGTTCACGGACAGAATTACGGCCGGCTCGAGCGGGCGATCCATCGGATCGGTGTCCAGTGCTTCGAGCTTATCGACGACCTTCTTGGAGTCGTCATCGGCGACCTCGCCGAAGATGGTGTGGTGACCGTCCAGCCACGGGGTCGGCACGGTGGTGATGAAGAACTGGGAGCCGTTGGTGCCATGGACCTTGCCGTCCATGCCGCGACGCAGACCGGCGTTGGCCATAGCCAGCAGGTATGGCTTGTCGAACTTCAGGCTCGGGTCGATCTCATCGTCGAACTCGTAGCCAGGGCCGCCGGTACCGGTGCCCAGCGGGCAACCGCCCTGAATCATGAACTGCTTGATGATACGGTGGAAGGTCAGGCCGTTGTAGAACTTGCCATGGGAAGGCTGGCCGGTGTACGGGTCCGCCCATTCCTTCTCGCCGGTGGCGAGGCCCAGGAAGTTGGCCACGGTGTTCGGGGCCTTGTCGTCGAACAGGTTGATGGTGATGTCGCCCTCGGAGGTGCGCATGATGATGGTAGTCATGGCTCCAAGTGTCTCATGTGCTTGAGACCGGTCGGTGGGTGCATGAGCTATGCTCCTTGTGGGACCTGCCCGGTTGTGAGGACTACTCTCGGGAGAGACATGATGTTCGGAGCGGTTATTTCCAGTTGAATGTGTAGCTTTGGTCCGGCTGTTCCTCACCATGGGTGGTGACGGTCGGGATGTTGCCGTGCCAGGTGACGGTGAAGTTGCCCGAGCCTAATGATTTGCCGTCGTTGTGCAGATCCGTTTTGATTTCCGTGACGTTCTCGGAACCGATAACACCGGGATCGGTGTCCCAAGAGACTTTGACCGTGATGCTGCTTGGACCGAAGAATATGGGCGAGCCGAGTTCGCTGATGGTCACTTCGCAGGTGCCGTCAGCGGATTTCGCGTTCACGATGCGATGCGACATATCCGTTTGCATCCATATGAGAGTGCAGCCTCCAGCCCAGATCAGCGCGATTGCGAGAATGATATGCTCAACGATGTGTGCCGCTTTATGTGAGTATCCTTCGGTCATAAATTCCCACGCTCGTGTCATCATACCATAGCCTTCAACCGGAGCCTTTTCATCGGTCGTTGAAAAGATGGTTGGCGATATCGCCCCGACCGCCGAAGCCGGACGGCACGTCACCCAAAGAGTTCTTAGCGAAGTCGAACAATCCCATGGTCATGCCTCTTTACCTTTGGGAAACCAATATGACTACCGTATCAGTTGTCGGCGTCATCGCCGAGGCTTGCGATTTGCGGAAGTGGCCCATATCCATGCATCGCGTCATGAAACGGGACGCCGTCTCGCGCGTAATTCGTGCCTGTAGAATCTTTAAAGACCAAGTTTGGAGGGAGCGGAATCATGCCACGCAAGCTGATCATGTGCGGGGACCATCCGGTCCTTGCGTTCGAATACGATCCCGAGTCCGGTCGCGCGTGCTCCTCTGGCGAGGTCCTTGACCATGATCGTCTGCCCCTGGAGTTCACCACGCACGGCAAGAGCGCGCTGTATGCCAAGAGGATCGACGAATGGTGGAGGTCCCGCGCCATCCCCTCCACCCGCGACGGCATCCGCCGCGTGCTCGAATCGCTTGGCGCGGCATCGACCGATGAACTGCTCGACAGGACCTACGGGCTGAGCCTGTCGGACCAGTACTGGGTCAGACGCGAGGACGACCCGGCCGAATGGAAGGACGTCAACTTCTTCGACAATTCCTTCGACGAGGCGCTGGGCGAGATCCTGCTCACCTCGTACTCGTCGTCCCATGACATCAGCCTCAACGTCCCCGACGTGTCCACTAGCGGCGATCTTCCCAAACGCTGGACGATCGACAGGGCCACCGGCAGGAGACTGCTCGTCAAGTCGGGCCGTACTGGCCAGGAGCCGATGAACGAGGTCATCGCCTCGAGGCTCTGCATGCGATTGGGCGTTCCGGCCGTCCGGTATTCCCTGGCACGCAACGGCAACCGTCTGGTGTCCACATGCGCGGACATGCTCTCCAATCATGAGGAGCTGGTCTCCGCCTGGCAGGTGCTCCAATCCGTCAAGGCCGTCAACGGCCTCAACTCGCATGACCAGTGGATCCGCGCCGCCGTCGGCTTCGGCGCAGACGAACGGGCGGTTCGTGACGCCACGGACGATTGGCTCGTGGTCGACTACCTCATGCGCAATACAGATAGGCATTACAGCAACTTCGGTCTGATCCGGAACATCGAGACCCTTGCGGTCCGTCCGGCCCCGATCTACGACACTGGCGCGAGCCTGTGGAGCGGCGAGCTCGATGTGGACGGCCGCGACTGGTTCGCCAAGCCGTTCTACACCGCGACCGGCAAGCCCTCGGCTTTGCGGCAGCTCAGACTGGTGGAGGATTGGAGCCGGTTCGACCTGGATGCTCTGTCGGACTGGCCCGACGAGGTGGCGTACGAGTTGTCGCGCATGCGCATGTTCGCGCCCGAACGCCTCGACGCCATCCGGGTACAGTTGGTAAAGCGTATCGGGATGCTCCGCAGAATCAGCGAAGGTGAGGTCCTTCGTGTTTCTGACCCGATTCGCAATAAAACGGATTTGATGGACAGATTCGGCGAGACGTTGCGGAAGAACCTTGGACAACGGGACGGGGATGCCAGAAGCGTCGGAACCGGACCGGATGCGTTGAGCCGTCATCTGAACCGCTAGCGCAACGAATCACTACTGGAATAATGGACTTTGCAACCGGAACACGAAAAGAGGAGCATGATGGCCAATCCCGAGCTGTCACGGCACATCCAGGCCCTTCCCGACGAGCTGAACGCCCTTGAAGGGGGACGGGAGATTTCCGAACACCTGCGGAGGGTCGACGCGCTGAAGGACCGGGCCCGCTCGCTGGAGCCGTTGGACGGTGTCGAGGACATGGCGTTGGCGGATTACGACCGCGACTGGCTGGTGCGTTACACCTACAACTCGAACGCCATTGAGGGATCCACGCTGACCCTGGAGGACACGTCGCTGGTGTTGGAGGGCGAGTTCGTCCCATCGGACTCGCCGGCCAGATACGTGTTCGCAGCGCGAGGGGTCGCTGACGGCATGGCCTACGTGCGCGAATATGCCAAGGAGGGGCGGAAGCTGAACGAGGAGCTGATCCGTCGTCTACACGAGGTGACCGCATTGGATCTCCAGCCGTTCGCCCGCGGCACGTTCCGTCCTTATGGCTATTTGGCGCGGATCACCGCCACCCGAGTCAAGACCGCGGACCCGCTGGAGATCCGCGACGACCTGCGATCCTTGATCGATGGGTTGGATGGCTGCGCAGCGCATCCGCTGCTCAGGGCCGCCGGTTTCCACGCGATGTTCGAGAACATCCATCCATTCATGGACGGCAACGGGCGGACCGGCCGCCAGCTGCTCAACTTCGTGCTGCTGCGGAACGGATACCGTCCCGTGGCCATCAAATACGATGCGGGTCGGTCATATGCGCGAGGCCTGGAGGCATGGCAGGTGGACGGCAAGCCGGATTCGTTCTGCTCCATTTTCCTAGACTGCGTGGAACAGGAGGAACAGACGCTCGTCGATCTGATCGAGCGGCTTCGCCATCTGAGATAGGTCGCAGGAACACTCGCATGCTTCTTTCGTGTGCGTGGATTGGCTACAATGTATTAGACAGTCCGATGGGGGACGATTGACGTGGGATTG
>OAVI01000541.1_pt1 | contig 11835 bp, 8 predicted proteins | sample 1476381 | NCBI WGS metagenome assembly OAVI01 (sample SAMEA2580083, study PRJEB22360) | human gut metagenome | biome: human gut; feature: human-associated habitat; material: faeces | place: Denmark | collected 2008/2010 | reverse complement strand
TGATCTTCATGATTGATTTAAATTTTTTAGGTAATAGATCATCACTATTCCAAACTTTTTCCATAAATTTGTAAATGTTTTTTTATTAAGGACTTACCTCGATCGCACGGTTTCAGCGGACTGGCGAGAAAGGTGATTCATAAATTAAAAACGAATAAGGATCGGGGGTGAGTGGTGTCAGTCCCGATTCTTTTTTTGTGATCAAGTATTTGTCATAGGCAATTCCAATGTTTAAGGTTATACATCTATTATTTTGTTATTTGCTTCTCGCCGATATCAGAATATCTTTTCCGTCTTTCATGAAAGTGAATTGTTTCTCCGAGTTAATAATATCCAACACCTCTTGTATACCTTGATCCAAAGAGAAGGTTCCCGTGTAGCGGATGTTCCGCAGACTGTCATGCGCCAAGCGGATATTTACCCCATAGTAATTCTCCAGACGTTTTACGATAGAGACTAAGGTCTCATCCTTGAAACGATATTTCCCTCCTACCCAAGCGTTCGAGATCGAGGCATCTGTCTCTGACAAGAAAATAGAGCCGGTCCGGTTATCCGACCGGGCTTGTTGATTCGGCTTTAGCTTCATGCTACTCATTTTCCGTCCTTGAGCGTCAAAAGATTCCAACAGGATACTACCACTTAATAAGGTGGTGACGCTAAAGCGATCATCGTTGAAAGCCTGTATATTGAATGAGGTTCCGAGTACCGTGATTTGTTGGTTCTTTAGTTTTACGATGAAAGGTTTCGAATGATTCTTCGCAACCTCGAAATAGGCCTCACCCTCCAGATGAACCACACGCTCATCTCCATTAAAAGAGGTGGGGTATTTAAAACGGGTGGAGGCATTGAGTATGATCTTACTGCCGTCGGATAGCAATAGCGTGTTCGCACGTCCGCCTTTTTCCACTACGATCTCGTTATATTCCATATCGCCGGCATATAAACGATTGCTTATCCATTGATTCATACCCACACCTACTCCCATAGCGATTACGATAATCGCCGCATATCTCAAGAATGAAAGCCAGAACTGTTTGCCAAGGACCTTGGATTTCACAGATACGCCAGAGATCGCATCCAGCTTTCCAGCCATTCGCTCCCAACTACGCTCCACGGAATAATGGTTCAAGAACGCCACTTCTTTCCGAGTGTCAAAAAGCCCCTTAAGCTCAAAGAAGTGGGCTTTATTAGCGTCACTCTCATGAATCCAAGCATCCAACACCCGAAGTTCATCCTCTTGAATCTCGTTCTGCAAATAGCGTATGATCAGTTCTTCTATCGAATTATTAGATTCCATTTTCTGTTTCATTTATAATATATACGACCGGTTTCCTCTTTTTACTTACGTATTCTACCGTATTTTCATCTAAAAAATAAAACCAGTGCCAGAAGTGCCAACACATTCCGTATGATCTTCAATCCTTTATAGAGTTGCGCCTCTACCGTACGTTGAGAGATATTTAGCATTCCTGCGATCTCCACTGATTTCTTCCCGTCCACATAAGCCAACGTAAAAACCTCTCGGCATCTGTCCGGTAACTTGGCTATTTCCCGGTAAACGGAGTCCAGACGCTCTTTCTCCAGCTCCGCCGCATCCGACTGATTATAATAACCTATCTCCTCTATCTTTAGTCTACGAGCAACCTCATCCGCATAAGTCATTTCTATTGATTTATGCTTTAGGTAATCGAGGCAAGCATTTTGAACGGAACGGAATAGGTATGTCTTCAAGCCTTCTTCCACGGAATAAATCTCTTTCTTTTGCCAGATCTTGATGAATATATCATGCACTAAATCTTCCGCCGTATCGCTATCCACATATTTCGAGGCATAAAAGATCAGTCTGGGGGCATTCTCCAGATATAATAATTTAAATTTATCTAACTCATGGTTCTTAATAATATAGTCTTTCATGCTCAATGTGGACATTTCTTGTATTATATTAGACAATTCAAGGCTTCTCCTTTATCTATATACGATCATAGAAACAGATCTACTTACGCCCACACGAAAAAAATAACACAAAAACAAAAAGCCCTATCCGAACTTAATCAGATAGGGCTTTCAGATTATTCTATCGCTAGATATTATCTCAACGGGATATATTGTACAAACGCCTCGATCGCCTCATAAGAAGCCAAACCTAATTGACGATACAACTCCGCGGTAGCACGGTTGCGATCTTCGGCACGCTGCCAGAACAAACGCTCGTCGTCACCCAGATACGGAGCGCTCTCGGCCTGCGATTGATGCTTCAAGATAGCGTTACGTTTGAAGCGCAACTCCTCCGGACTGATAGGTACGGCCATCTCGATATGGTCCATTTCCCATTCTGCCCATGCGCCGCGATACATCCATACACGGCAGTTCTTCATCCATTCCTCGTCTTTCACCTCGTCGATAGCGGCCAGTACGGCATCCAGACAAACCTTGTGAGTTCCGTGCGGGTCAGCCAAGTCACCGGCGACAAACATTTGATCCGGCTTGATCTCGAGCAACAGCGCCTTTACGATATCCTTGTCGGCCTCACTCAAATCATTCTTTTTCACTAATCCGGTCTCGTAGAACGGAAGATCCAAGAAATGAACATGATCGTCCTTCACGCCCGAGTAGCGGCAACCGTGACGGGCTTCCTCACGACGGATCGTTCCTTTCATAAAGAGGACATCCTTTCTCTCCGGCTCGCCGTTCTCCACCTTCTCGTAACGCAGGTAGTTGATGATCTCGTTCGCTTTATCCTTCACGGCCGAGTCGGGAGAGTATTTCTCACATACATCACGCAAATACTCGCAATAACGGATTACCTCCTCGTCGCCTACGGCAATATTACCGGAAGTCTCGTAAGCCACATGCACATCATGATGTTGGTCGCACAAACGGCGCAAGGTACCGCCCATGGAGATCACGTCATCATCCGGGTGCGGACTGAATACGATCACTTTCTTCGGATACGGGTTAGCACGCTCCGGACGATTGGAATCGTCGGCGTTCGGTTTACCACCCGGCCATCCGGTAATCGTATGCTGGATATCATTGAATATCTTGATATTTACATTATACGCCGAACCATACAGGGCTAACAACTCACCCAATCCGTGCTCGCTATAATCCTTGTTTGTCAATTTCAAGATCGGTTTGTCCGTCAACTGACACAACCAAACGATCGCACGGCGGATCAACTTATTATCCCACTCGCAGCTAGTCACCAACCAAGGATGACTGATACGAGTCAAGTCGTAAGCGGCTGAAAGATCGATCACGACCTTGGCGTTCGGATGATTCTGCAAATAGCTGGAAGGAACGGCATCGCTAACCTTGCCTTCAACGGTCTTAGCGACAATGCTAGCCTTATCCTCGCCCCAAGCCATCAAGATCACGCTGCGGGCGTTCATCATCGTAGAGATACCCATCGTGATGATACCTGCCGGGACATTCTCCTGCGAAGGGAACGTACGGGCAGCCTCCTTGCGGGAAGCGCCTTCCAACAAGACCATACGGGTACGCGAGCTGATCGTCGTTCCACCCACGTTGAACATGATATTGCTGGAGTTACCGATACCTAGCAACATGCAATCGATACCTCCCACGGATTGGATCGTCTCCTCATACTGGCGACAGAAATCTAGGATAGCGTCTTTCGGCATGCTTCCGTCCGGGCAATAGATATTCGCAGGATCGATATCGACCTGATCGAATAACTCCTCTTTTAGGCGAGCCAGATTTCCGGCGCTGGGATTAGCCAATGGATAGAACTCATATTCCACGAAAGCAATCACGTTGCGGAAACTTAAATTCTCCTCTTTATGCATACGGATCAACTCCTTGTAAACGCTTAGCGGAGAACGTCCGCCGGGTAAAGCGATCACGAAGGGCTTACCAATATCTTGTTTTTTACGGATTTGTGTTGCTATCTCTTTAGCGATAGCGAAAGAACCTTCCTCGGCCGATTCGTAAATGTTTGTCGGAATCTTTTCCAAACGAGTTAAAACTGAATGCTCGAAAGCATTTTCCGGGCGATAATACCGCAACGGTATACGCGTCAGAGTAATTTGAGAACTAAGGTTCGTTTTCATGTTTAATTATTGATTTAGTATTACAATCTTACTTGAATCACAAATATATGAAATAAGTACTGATTTCGCCATACGTTGATAGAACAAATTTATTAGCCGAAAGGTTTGATCTATATCGCCTAAAAAAAAAAAAAAACCCGCCCCGGCCAGCCAAGACAGTCCCTTCCTTATATTATTAACGAGCTTAGACCAATGTATTTGTCTCCGGAACTAAGTTTCCCATGCTCCATACCGCACGCACATTCAACTTACGATCCAAGATCACGATATCCGCGTCCTTCCCTCTTTGCAAGGTTCCGGTGCGATCGCTTACCCCCATCAGGCGGGCCGGAGTCTCGGAAGCCATACGGACAGCGTCGGCCAAAGGAATATCGGCCTTCTGCACCATCGTACGTACCAGTACGTCCATCGTGGCGATACTTCCCACCAATGAGGAATGATCCGCCAACTTGCATACGCCATCCTCAATGATAATGCGGGGATCGGATAACGGCTTACCCTCGTTGGCTGCGCAAGAAAGAGCATCCGTAACCAAGCAAGTACGTTCCACTCCTTTCAGCTTATAGACCAATCGGAGAATCGTAGAGGGTAAATGACGCCCGTCAGCGATCACCTCTACCGTCATATCGTCCATCAAGAAAACACTTTCCACCGTTCCCTCGTACTTATATTCACGACGCTTATGGAAACCGGGCATAGCGTTATAGAAATGAGCCGCATGCGTGAAACCGGCATTGTAAGCGGTCTTAATATCATCAAACTCCGCTTCCGTATGCGAGATAGCGGATAGGATTCCCCTCGACTTCAAGTATTGGGCGAACTCAAGCGCACCCGGTATCTCCGGGCTGGAATCCCAACGCTTGATGCAATCCGTACGTTCCAATATCTCTTTATACTCTTTCGGGTCGGCGGGATTCTCCTTATCGATAAATAAACTCGCCGCCATCTTCGGATTCAAATACGGTCCCTCAATGTGCAATCCTAAGATAGGACCGTCTTTTTTCCTCATCATCTCCTCGCATACAGTTACCGCCTTATCGATCACCCCGATTTCTGGAGCCAACACGGTAGGGAATATCGTCGTGGCCCCATGTTTCTGATGAGCAGCTACCGCACCGTGGAAAGCCTCTTCCGTACATTCGGAGAAGTCGAAGCCCCCACCGCCATGGATATTCATCGCCACGAAACCGGGGACGATAGACATTCCTTTCGCGTCCACCACCTTGGCGCCAATCACCGCTAAATCGCTATTTGTAACCTCTAAGATCTTCCCGTCGCTAATCAATACGGAACCATCCTTCATCCATCCTTGCGGCGTAAGGATATGGCCATTTATAATTTGTGTCAACATAATCGTTCTTGTTTAGAATAGTTTATTCGTACCTTCAACCAACTTACCCATCGCCCAAACCGCACGGACATTCAAGTCACGGTCCAACAAGACGATATCGGCGTCTTTGCCCCGCTGCAAGGTTCCCTTGCGATCGGATACGCCCATGATACGGGCGGGAGTCTCCGAGGCCATACGCACGGCATCCTCCAAGGGAATCTCGGCCTTTTGCACCATCGTACGGATCAAGCGGTCCATCGTGGCGACACTACCCGCCAAGGCCGAGCGGTCGGCCAACTTACACACGCCATCCTCGATGATGACACGGGGATCGAAAGCGACTTGGCTATCACTGGCGGCGCAAGCCAAGGCATCCGTGATCAGACAAGTGCGTTCCACACCTTTTATCTTATAGACCAGACGAAGGATCGTAGGCGGCACATGGATACCATCCGCAACGACCTCGACGGTCATATCATCGAGCAAATAGATACTTTCCACCGTTCCCTCATACTTATACTCGCGGCGTTTATGGAAACCCGGCATGGCGTTATAGAAATGGGTGGCGTGGGTATAACCTACCTCATAAGCGGTCAAGATATCCTCAAACTCGGCTTGGGTATGCCCTACCGAGGCGAGTACGCCTTTCGAGGTGATATATTTACCGAACTGCATCGCTCCCGGAAGTTCCGGAGCGGCGTCCCAGCGCTTGATGCAATGCGTTTCCTCCAACAGAGGGATATATTCCTCGGGATCGGGATTCTTGATATTCTCAGGGATTTGTCCACCAGCCATTTTCATATTGAAATAATGTCCTTCTAAGTGAAGCCCCAGAACCGGACTATCTTTCTCAGCCATCAGTTTCTCGGTGGTCTCGGCGGCGGCACGGATCATCGGGATGGTAGAAGAGGATAAGGTGGGGAAGATACTGGTCGTACCGTGTTTCATGTGCGTGGCTACCGCCGCACGGAAAGCTTCCTCGGTACCTTCCATAAAATCACGGCCTCCACCTCCGTGCACGTGAATTTCCACGCCACCGGGGACGATATACATACCTTTGGCGTCTATCAAGGTTGCCCCTACTACCGCTAAGTCGCAGTTTGTCACTTCTAAAATCTTACTGTCGCTTATCAGTACCGAGCCGTCTTTCAGCCAGCCTTGCGGGGTAAGAATCTTTCCATTAATGATCTGTGTTAACATGATATGTGCTTTAAGCTTTCGCGTTTTTTTGGATAGCAAAGTTAAGGACTTTCTTTTTAAAACGAGTAAGCTATTAAAGGTTATTTTCAAGGAATAATCAAAATGACACTTTGTAATCCGAACCTCCGGAGAACCGAATATTCCGGGCCTAAGTACTGCTCGCCTCCAAATCCGAAAGAAAATTTCAGCAAACAACTAATAGCCAACTCTATACCCAAAAATAGCCTTTTATTCTAGCGAAATCAATTCATCCTAATTCATATCAAAAGGAAAGATTGGTATCATTTATAGGGTTACAATAGGGTTCTAGCAGGGTAAGAATGCCTATTCACAAGTAGTCATAACCCTATTCTTGAGTAGTCACGATGCCCAACGGCGGCATACGCATCGGCCGATGGCAGTACTGGCGTAGTCCAACGCAGCCTATCACGCATGAGAAAAGGGATATTCTCCCCTTTAAAAGCCAGCTCTCGTACTCTCCCTTCCGCTATTTTGCGTCATCAATAACAAGCGCTTGTCACGAAAACAGGAGTATTTGGATCAAAAAGATCAGATAAGCAGCCTTTCACTGACTAGCAGCCTTTTCATGAATCCTGCGTATTCAGCTCTTCCAACTCCATTGTCCGTTCGGTCCATAGATCCATCGCATCGGAAAGTTCTTTTTTTAGGGCAGAATATTCACCGTAGAGAGAAGCGTCGGAGGCACCTTCCGGCGTAGCCAGCTTCGCCTCGATAACGGCAATGCCATTCTCAAGCTCCGAGATACGGGCCTCGGCCTCGGCAACTACTTTCTCCGCTTTCTTAATCGCTTTACTCAGTTCCTTCCTTGCCTCATAGGAGAGCTTGTTTTGAGATACCTGAGCCTCACCGGTACCGGATGTGGAAGTGCTCGTCCCGGTAGAACGTTCCAATTCACGCAAGCTATCCATTTTCTTATGCTCCAAGAAATTATAGATGCCGCCTAAGTGCTCGACGACTTTCTGGTTACCGAACTCATAGACCTTATCGACTAGGCCATCCAAGAACTCACGGTCGTGGGAAACCAGAATCACCGTGCCGTCGAACTCCCTCAAGGCGTCTTTCAGCACGTCTTTCGAACGCATATCCAAGTGGTTCGTCGGCTCATCGAGAATTAGCAGGTTGACCGGCTCCAATAACAAGCGGATCATCGCCAAACGGGTACGCTCGCCACCCGACAGGACTTTCACCTTCTTATCGGAAGCCTCGCCGCCAAACATGAAAGCGCCTAGGATATCCCGTATCTTCAAGCGGATATCTCCTTGGGCTACGTAATCGATCGTATCAAAAACGGTAAGATTCTCGTTCAATAGCTGCGCTTGGTTCTGGGCGAAGTAACCGATCTTCACGTTATGACCTAATTGGAGCTTTCCGGTGAAATCGGCAATCTCTCCCATGATACATTTCACCAAGGTAGATTTACCCTCGCCGTTCTTTCCGACGAAAGCTACTTTATCGCCCCGATTGATCGTCAAGGTCACATGGTCGAAGATCAGATGATCGCCATAACGCTTCGCCACCTCCTCACAGATCACCGGATAGGAACCGGAACGGGGAGCGGGCGGGAATTTCAGCCGCAGCATGGCTGTATCCACATCGTCTACCTCGATACGTTCCACCTTCTCCAATTGCTTGATGCGGGATTGTACCTGTACGGACTTCGTGGCTTTATAACGAAAACGCTCGATAAACGCCTCGGTATCGGCCAATTTCTTTTGTTGGTTCTCATAAGCGCGCTGCTGCTGCTCACGGCGTTCTTGGCGAAGTACGACGTACTCCGAATATTTCACTTTATAATCGTAGACCTTGCCTAATTCGATCTCCAAGGTGCGGAAAGTCGTATTATCAATAAAGGCACGGTCGTGCGAGACTAAGATCACGGCGTTGGCACGGGTAGCGATAAAGTTCTCCAGCCATTGGATGGATTCTATATCCAGATGACTCGTCCAGCAACAACACGTCCGGTTGCCGGAGTAAGAGCTTTGCCAGCTCGATACGCATACGCCAGCCTCCGCTGAACTCAGACGTCGGGCGGTCGAAATCGCTACGGCTAAAGCCTAATCCGACCAATGTACGCTCCAACTCCGCATGGTAGTTGTTTCCTCCCATCATCTGGAAATGCTCGGATAGGTACGTGACACGATCGATCAGCTTTTGATAGCTCTCGGAGTCATAATCCGTACGCTCCGCCAATTGGGTATTCAAGCGGTTGATCTCCTCCTCCATCTCATGGATATGCTCGAAAGCGCATTCCGCCTCCTCCCGCACCGTACGGGTATCAACTAATTGCATGTGCTGGGGCAAATACCCGATAGTAACATCTTTCGGTACGCTAACAGTTCCGGAAGTGGGTGATTGCAAACCGGCGAATATCTTCAACATCGTCGATTTACCCGCACCGTTCTTGCCCACCAAGGCGATACGGTCCTTCTTGTTTACCACAAATGAAATGTCATCAAAAAGCGTAAAACCGCCAAACTCAACTGTTAGTCCTTCAACCGAAATCATACTGTCTCTTTAATTTATGACCGCAAAGATACAACAGTTCAAGGTTTACTCACAAACTTTTCAATTAATATCAGCACATCCTTATGCAACGGAAGGGCGGGATCGGTATAGGTAGCCATTTGCCTCTGCTGGTCCATCGTATCGCAGGTCTTCATCAGATGGTTCATATTTCCAATCAAATGATAATCCGCCGAAGGCTGGGCTTGCTTCAACAGTTCGGCATCTTTTACGGATACTTGCATATCCTTATCCCCTTGTAAAATCAACACCGGCACTTTTAATTTTTTGATGATTTCTTGCGGATTATACGTATACCATGAGATCATATAAGGCTGTACCGACGAACGGAACAAGGATTGTAAGCCGATCGGCACGTCCGGTACGAGCTTCCCTTCCTTCAAGGACGCATTTATCGACTTTACCATGTCCCGGATCACTTCCGGCTGACCCGCCATTTGCTCCTCCACGATCTCATAGGCTGGACGCCCCGCACCTGCCACCGAAATGTATCCTTTCACTTTCGGGTTATCCACCCAAGCCGCCATACCGACTAACGCTCCCTCGCTATGCCCCAACACATAGATTCCGGAAATACGTTTATCCCGGCTCAAATAATCGATCCAGCCTCGTGCGTCCTTGATCCCGTCCTCGAAACGCATGGAATACTCATCCTTTCCCGCTGAGGCGCTGGAGGCGATACCCCGTTTATCATACCGCAAGGAAGCGATACCTTTTCCCGCTAGCCCTTCCGCCAAGTATTTAAGGGAGTTATTCTTACCAGGCAAGGCGGCGGAGTTCCCATCCATATCCGTAGGGCCGGAACCGGGTATAATCAATACCACAGGATAACCGGACTCCTGATTGGGAGTTACCATCTTCCCTTTTAATGCCCCGGTAGACGTATTTAGCACCACCGAACGCTCGTTCAACCGTACAGGCAACTGCGGCAAACAAGACAAGGATACGAGAAGAAAGCAGGCAAAAACTATCAGTTTCTTTTTCATAACGGAATCAATTTATATACTTAAGCACATGAGACATACAATCTCAATATTCGCCAAATGTAACTAAAAAAGGGGAGAACCTCTCGGCCTTCCCCCCCTTTTTATCTAACATCTCATAGGAAACTAATACCCCGGATTCTGTTTCAAGTTTGGATTCTTATCCATGCTTGTTTGAGGAATCGGCAAGTAACGGTTACGAGAAGAGAACTGACGAGTCTCAATAACAGCCGTACCCGTGATTTCCGCACGTTTAGTAGGCTCAGACTCCCCATAATTAATCGTTCCTGTAACACGTAACAAATCACCATTCAGGACTTTCTCGGCAAGCATCTTTCCATCTTCCTGCCAACGGACGATGTCCGCACGACGCAAGCCTTCGCCGGCCAACTCTACCGTACGCTCACGACGGATCAATTCACGAAGTTTCTCCTTCGTCCCATATTTAGCCTTATCCACTTCCCGCATTCCTACACGCTGACGGATCTGATTCAAATAACCATAGATCTCATCAGAAGGACCGCTCAACTCATTCGCAGCCTCCGCATACGTCAATAGGACCTCCGCATAACGGAATACGATCGGACAAGCTCCCGAGCTCCAAACATCTCCATATTGATCCATCGGATCCAAGTATTTCGCCCAAGTCAAAGCACTCTTGGAAGCATTATCTGTATAAGTCGGGAAGTTCTTGTTGACAGTACCATCTTGAAATTTCTCGTCCAAAGTATTCAAGATATCACCTCTCCAGTCACGTCCCGGATATAAAATGGTCATGGCCATACGAGGGTCGCGATTCGCGAACGGATGCTTTGCGTCATAAGTCTTCGACTCTTCTTTCGTCAATCCATCAGACATTTCATACATATCCACCAAATTCTGGGTCGGGACGATAGAAGACCAGCCTTGGTCTACATTATTGTACATTTGCCCGATGGTTCCCAATCCGTCCAACGTCTCAATATTCTGATCCGCTAGGATTATCTCTTTAGAATCCACTCCCGATACCTTAAAAAGATTCGTATAATCCGGATCCAACTCATACTGCTTCAAATCAATGATTGCCTTAGCTGCGTCTTTTGCCTTTTGCCAATCACCATAATACAAAGCCTCACGCATCTTGATAGCTAAAACAGCACCTTTAGCGATATAGCCACGAGCCTCCGGAGCCTCTGCGATCCCTGCTAAGGCCTCGTCTAAATCCTTAGCTATATAATCGCGCACCTCTTGTTCCGTATTGCGTTCCACTTTAGCCTCGTCCGCACTTGAATAAGAACTAATAATAGGTACACCACCATACCACCAATTCATCAAGAAATACTTATAAGCACGGATCGCTTTAGCTTGAGCCACATAATTAGCTTTTACAGCGTCACTAGAAAACGTCACCTTGTCTACATTCTCCAAGAATGTATTCGCCTTACGAATCGACTTGTAATCATAAAGGATCTGCCCAGGATTAGAACTAGACAATGACCCATCCCCCCACGGGCGGAATCCTTCCCAAGGGAAATTATTATAGCCTATATCTGAGCCACAATCCAGATAAAGCAACGTATTTCCATCTAGCAAATCCTTATAACAGCCTACTATGAAGCCCTTCGCATCCGCCTCTGTCTGCCATGTGGTAGAAGGAGCCAACTGATCCTTAGGCACCGTATCCAGAAAATCTGAACACGAAGTAGATAACGCAGCCATACCAGCC
>OAVI01000527.1_pt1 | contig 12102 bp, 8 predicted proteins | sample 1476381 | NCBI WGS metagenome assembly OAVI01 (sample SAMEA2580083, study PRJEB22360) | human gut metagenome | biome: human gut; feature: human-associated habitat; material: faeces | place: Denmark | collected 2008/2010 | reverse complement strand
AGCGTCGTGGCTTTGTTTTTCCCGCCGGTGAAATCTACGGCGGAACCCGTTCCGCGTGGGATTACGGTCCGCTCGGCGTCGCGCTGAAAGACAATATCAAGCGTGAATGGTGGCGTTCCATGGTCGTCACCCGTGGCGATGTGGTGGGCGTTGACACGTCCATCATTCTTCCGCCGGCCGTGTGGGTGGCTTCCGGCCACGTGTCCGTGTTCAACGATCCACTGATCGAATGCCTCAACTGCCACAAGCGCCACCGTGCAGACAAGCTTGAGGAATCCTATGCCGAAAAGCATGGCGACAAGCTGCCGGAAAACGGTCTTAAGGATATTGTGTGCCCGGATTGTGGCACCCGTGGCAACTGGACCGAACCGCGCGACTTCAACATGATGCTGCGTACCCACCTCGGACCGGTCGAAGACGAAAACTCGCTGCACTACCTGCGTCCGGAAACCGCGCAGGGCATTTTCGTGGACTTCAAGAACGTGATGACCTCTTCTCGTTCCAAGCCGCCGTTCGGCATCGCCAACATGGGCAAGTCCTTCCGTAATGAAATCACCCCGGGCAACTTCATCTTCCGTACCCGCGAGTTCGAACAGATGGAAATGGAATTCTTCGTGGCTCCGGGCACAGATGAGGAATGGCACCAGTACTGGATCGATGCACGCACCCAGTGGTACATCGATCTTGGCGTGAAGCCGGAAAACCTGCGCCATTATGAGCATCCGAAGGAGAAGCTGGCCCACTATTCGAAGCGTACCGTCGACATTGAATACAAGTTCGGTTTCCAGGGATCCGATTGGGGCGAACTCGAAGGCGTAGCCAACCGTACCGACTTCGACCTTTCCGCGCATGCCAAGCACTCCGGCGAGGATCTGAGCTACTTCAACCAGGCCACCGGCGAAAAGTACGTGCCGTACGTCATCGAGCCGGCCGCAGGCCTGACCCGCTCTCTCATGGCCTTCCTCGTTGACGCCTACGACGTTGACGAGGCGCCGAACACCAAGGGCGGCGTCGACAAGCGTACCGTGCTTCGCCTTGATCCTCGCCTGGCTCCGGTCAAGGCCGCCGTGCTGCCGTTGAGCAAGAAGCCGGAACTGCAGACCGTGGCACATGATCTGGCAGCCGACCTGCGTCAGCATGACTGGATGATCGACTACGACGAAGCCGGTGCGATCGGCCGTCGCTACCGCCGTGAAGACGAAATCGGCACCCCGCTGTGCATCACTGTCGATTTCGACACGCTCGACGATCAGGCCGTCACCATTCGTGAACGTGACACCATGCAGCAGGAGCGCGTCGCACTCGACAAAGTGGCCGATTATGTGGCTGCACGCATTGGCGAGAAGCATGTGCGCTATCCGCAGCTACCGGTTGAGATGGGCGGCGAGGCTTGGCCTGAGTCCGTTAAGATCGCCGAAGCCGGTGGCTTGTACTAAAGCTGGTTACTGGTTACCATAGCGTTCTTATGCCAGATAGCATTGTGACTGCTTGCGAGGAATCCGACGTGCTCGACCCGCGTACCGACGCGGTGAGGCCGTCGGTTCCTCCGATTATTAAGCCTGTTGATTTAGGGCCGGTGCATGTTGAAACGCCGGTGGTTCTTTCGCCTATGGCGGGAGTGACTAACTGGCCGTTCCGCGTGATTTGCGAAAGCTACGGGCCGGACGGTCTGTACGTGGCTGAAATGATTACCGCACGCGCGTTGGTTGCCCGCAATCCCAAAGCATTGCGGTTATGTCATTTCGCTCCCAGCGAGAATATCCGCTCGCTGCAACTGTATGGCGTGAATCCAGCAATCGTGGAACAGGCTGCGAAAATCGTCATCGATGAAAACATGGCTGACCATGTCGACCTGAATTTCGGATGTCCCGTGCCCAAAGTGACCAGACGCGGCGGCGGTTCGGCGTTGCCATGGAAGATGGATCTGTTCCGCGAGATCATCCAACGCGTAGTCAAGGTCTGCGATGCGGCCAATGTGCCCGTTACGGCGAAGATTCGTGTCGGCATCGACCACGAGCATGAGACGTTCCTTGAAGCCGGGCATATCGCGCAGGAGGAAGGTTGCAAGGCTGTTACCTTGCACGCGCGTACTACCGCCGAATATTACGGTGGGCATTCCGACTGGAGCAGAATCGGCGAATTGGTCGAGGCGCTTGATATTCCAGTGTTCGGTAACGGTGACATTTGGGGTGCGAACGATGCGCTTGCCATGGTTGCCGAAACCGGTTGCGCTGGCGTTGCGATCGGCCGTGGTTGCCAAGGCAGGCCGTGGCTGTTTGCCGATATTAAGAACGCGTTCGCTGGCAGTGAGAAGCGTGTCGACCCTACGCTGGGAGACGTGTGCCGTGTAGTTGAACGTCATGCGGAATTGTTGACTGAATTCTATGATGGCGATGAGCAGATGGCCGTGCATGATCTGCGTAAGCATATCGCGTGGTATCTCAAGGGATTCCCCGTTGGGGGCTCCACCCGTCGCGCGTTCATGGAATGTGAAAATCTTGAGGATGTCAGAACCGAAATAGGCAAGCTGGATCCAGACACCCGTTTCCCCGAACGAGTGGTCGACAAGCCAAGGGGGCGCGTACGCTTCGCAAAGAAAGTGCATTTGCCTTACGGGTGGTTGGAATCACGGGAAACGACGCACGATGAACGTCAGGCGTTGTTCGGTGACGATCCTATGGATGCCAGTTATTGAACATGACATGCTGATGTGGTTAAATTGTGTGGGGGCGCCGAAAGAAGATACATCTCAGGCGAAATGAACACGTTAGCAGTAAAAAAGTGAAAAAACGTCGTTACACACGACGAAAAGCGCGCGTATTACGGCGCGTCTGCGATAAAGTTGTGCGTAAACGCGAGTGACAGGAGACTATGGTGAGCGAGATTGCCCAGACTGACAATTTCAATGACAAGACGAACATCAAGGTTGTCGGTGTTGGTGGAGCTGGCGGTAATGCCGTCAATCGCATGATTGCCGAGGGTCTTCAAAGTGTTGAATTTATTGCGATCAATACCGACGCGAAGGATCTGATGCGTTCCGACGCTGATGTCAAGATCTCCTTGAACGATGCCACTAGCCGTGGTCTTGGCGCCGGTGCTGACCCGGAGAAGGGCGCCAAGGCCGCGCAGGATCATCAGTCTGATATCGAGGAATCGCTCAAGGGCGCCGATATGGTGTTCGTGACCTGCGGTGAGGGTGGTGGCACCGGTACTGGCGCAAGCCCGATCGTGGCTCGTGCCGCACACCAGCAGGGTGCGTTGACCATTGCGGTGGTTACCCGTCCGTTCAGCTTTGAAGGCCCCCAGCGTGCGGCTTCCGCAGCACTTGGCATTGAGAATCTGCGCAAGGAAGTCGATGCGTTGATCGTGATTCCGAACGATCGACTGCTTGAGCTTTCTGATCGCACCATTGGTATCGTCGATGCGTTCAAGACCGCCGACACCGCGTTGCTGGCAGGCGTGCAGGGCATCACGGACCTGATTTCTTCCAATTCGTACATTCACGTCGACTTCAACGACGTCAACGCCATTCTGCGTGGAGCGGGCACCGCACTGTTCGGCATCGGTTCCGCTCGGGGCGAGGATCGCGCTACCCAGGCCGCCGAAATCGCCATCAGCTCTCCGCTGCTGGAAGAAAGCATCGAGGGTGCTCACGGCGCTTTGATCAACATCGCAGGTCCGTCCGATCTGAAGCTGCAGGAAGCGGCCGCCGCCACCCAGCTGGTGGGCAAGGCCATCCCCCCGGAAGCGCAGATCATTTGGGGTCTTTCCCTCGACGACGCCTATGGCGACGAAGTGCGTGTCACCGTCATCGCCGCAGGCTTTGACGCCAACTCCAAGAAGGCGGCTCAGACCGAGGCCCAGAAGCAGGCCGAGTCTGCGGAAAACACGATTCCGCTGTCGGCGCTGTCCGCGGCTCCGAGAGCGGCGGCTCAGCCTCAGCCTCAGCCTCAGCTCATTCAGACTCCGGAAGCCCCGAAGGTGCAGTCGCTGTCCACTTATATTCCGTCCACTCCGGAACCCGTCGTTCCGTCATTCGATCAGACCACCGAGCATGAGGTGGTGTCTTCGAGCGACGCCGGCGATTTGGATATTCCGGATTTCCTGCGCTAAAAGCAACGCGCAGACGCGAAAGGATCGTTTATGGCAGGTTTTATGAAAAGCGCGATGTCCTATTTGGGCATGACCGACGTTGCTGAGGGTGACGAGGATTTCAGCGAGGAGGATGAGAGCAGTGCAACCTCGTTCGATTCCGACCATTCCGTGACCCCGATGGCTTCGACGCCTGCCGCGACGTCCGTTCCGCGCGAACAGACCAAAGCCAACCCGTTCCAAGGAGGAAGGGTGAGCCGTATCACCACGATTCACCCGAAGTCCTATGAGGACGCGCAGCTGGTCGGGCGTGCCATTCGTGACGGCGTTCCGGTGGTGCTGAACCTAACTGGCGTTGCCGAGGCCGTTGCGTATCGCATTGTGGACTTTTCCGCAGGCGTGGTTTTCGGCGTGCGTGGCTCCATCGAGCGTGTCACTCCGCGCGTGTTCCTGCTGAGCCCAGCCCAGGTGAACATCAAGGTCGAAGAGCCGCAAGCGAATAACTCGTCGCACGATCTGTTCGCCGACTGACGTAGACGAAAGCCATTGCGAAAGCAGACTGTGCAAAGTCTCCATCAGCCATGATGGAGACTTTGTTATGTTCTGTTGCTATGGTGGTACTCCATGATTCTGTCTTTGATTGGTAGCATCGTCCACTTTCTGGTTAATGCCTACATTCTGGTGCTGTTCATTCGCATGATTCTCGATTGGGTTGCCGTGCTGGCTCCGTTGTGGCGTCCACGGGGGTTGGCTGCATCGCTGATCGACGCCATTTACCAGCTGACGGAACCGCCGCTGCGCTGGCTACGCCAATATATCCGCCCTATTCCAATGGGTCCCATCTACTTCGATGTGGCATTCATTGTTCTTTATTTCATTCTCATTGTTATTGATTTCCTCATTTAATACATGTCAAATGCCGATTTTTCGCAAAAAATCGGTGGTTCCGTGCTAGAGTCAACAAATGAAAGCAACAACAGCAAGGCATCAAGCCCAAAGCGAGGTGTAAGATTTATGGCTCTGTTGACGCCGAAAGATATCAGAGAGCATACTTTCCAGACCGTAAGGTTCAAAGAGGGGTATGACGTCGACGAAGTCGACGATTTTCTCGATCAGGTAACCGAGACGGTGGAGGCTCTAGGCAAGCAGGCGGTCGCCAGCGGCCAGGCTACTCAGTCCCTCGGCCCGGATGTTGCGGGGCTCAACTCCAAGATTTCCGAGCTCAGCGCTCAGGTTCAGTCCCTGCAGCAGGAGAACGCGACATTGAAGTCCGCCTCCGAGCAGGCAGCCGGCGCTGGTGATCAGGCAGCTCAGGCCGCACAGGTCGCAGCAGCCAAACTCACCGAGGCTGAGGAAAGCAACCGTGCTCTGTCGGCCCAGAACGAACAGCTTAAAGGTCAGGTGGATCGCCTGTCCGCCCAGGTTGACCAGCTTACCGCTCAGGCGGCTGAAGCCGCAGGCCAGGCGGATTTGGGCGAGCAGCTTACCGCCATGCAGCATGAGCGCGACGCATTCCGCGCACAGACCGAAGACCTGTCCCGTCAGCTGGCTTCCGCCCAGCAGCAGGTTGTGGTGGCCCAGCAGCAGGCCGCTGAGATTCAGCAGCTCAATGCAAGGCTTGATGAAGCCCAGGAGCAAGTCGCCCAGGCCCAGCAGCAGGATGAGCGTGCCCAGCAGCAGGCCATGCAGATTCAGCAGCTTGCCCAGCAGCTGCAGGAATCGCAGCATCGTGAAGCCCAGCTGCGCGAACAGGTCGCCAAGGTTGAGCCAAGCACCGAAACCGGCAGCCTGCAGAAGATCGCAGGAGCTGCAGCCAGCGCCAATACGGAGCCGGAGCGCGCCACTGCCATGTTGACCTTGGCCATGCAGCTGCACGACCAGTATGTCGACAAGGGCAAAGCCAAGGCCAAGGAAATCACCGACGAGTCCCAGCGCAAGTACGACGAGCTCATCGGCAATGCCAACGACTACTCCAACCGTACTCGTTCCGAGGCTGACAACTATTCCGAAAGCACCCGTTCCGATGCTGATCAGTATTCGGCTGACACTCGTGCCAAGGCTGATGGTTACCTAAGCCAGAAGACTCAGGAAGGTGACGCGTACTTGACCAAGCGTGCCCAGGAAGGTGACGCGTACTTGACCAAGCGTGCCCAGGAAGGCGACGACTACCTGTCACAGCGCACTCAGGAGGGTAACGCCTACTTGGATCAGAAGACTCAGGAAGGTGACGCCTATCTTGCGCAGAAGACGCAGGAGGGCGATACCTACTTGGATCAGAAGACTCAGGAAGGTGACGCCTATCTTGCGCAGAAGACGCAGGAGGGCGATACCTACTTGGATCAGAAGACTCAGGAAGGTGACGCCTATCTTGCGCAGAAGACGCAGGAGGGCGATACCTACTTGGATCAGAAGACTCAGGAAGGTGACGCCTACCTTGTGCAGAAGACGCAGGAGGGCGATACGTACTTCTCCACGAAGCACAACGAAGCCGACGAATACGAGTCCGAAGTGCAGAAGCGTGCCTTCGACTACGATTCGAAGACCCGTACCGCGGCCGACGACTATGCCCAGCAGGTCCGCGACAATCTCGAAGCACAGACCAAGGTCATCGAAGGCAACATTCAGGGTCTCAAGCAGTTCGAAACCGAATACCGCGCGCGTCTTACCGAATTCCTCGGCCAGCTTGTGTCGCAGGTGTCTGACACGAACAACTATGATCAGGATTCCCAGAACGACTGAGATTAGGCTGTGTCTGACATCATGACAAATGATCAAAGACGGCTGCGCACTCGCGTGGCCGTCTTTGCGTGTATCGCCGTTGCGGCGCTGGTACTTGATCAGATCACCAAGGCATGGGCGCAGTCGGCGCTTGCCGATGGGCATACGGTACGTGTGATTCCGGGGATTCTTTCATTCACGTTGGTGCATAATCCGGGCGCGTCCTTAGGTATGGGCTCCAACATGACGTGGTTGATTTCCCTGCTTGCCATTGTGGCTTGCGTGGCACTTGTGGGGCTGGAGATCCGTACCATTTCCATGAAATGGACGGTGGTGTTCGCTCTTGCGTTTGCCGGAGCGTTAGGCAATCTCATCGACCGTGTGGCATATGCCGAAGGTTTCCTCAACGGCAAAGTCGTCGACTTCCTCAACTACGGATGGTCGGTCGGCAATGTCGCTGACATTTTCCTGATGGTGGCGGGCGTTGCCGCAGTCGTGCTGCTGTTCGTAGGAGAACCGTTCAGCCAGAAGGAACTTGACGAACGGAACAAGGAACAGATGGAACGAACGGCTGGAGAGAAGAGCGCATGAGCCGTCTTGTTCCCGCACCCGATGCGCTTGTCGGCAAACGTTTCGATGTCGCCGTTGCCAAAATGCTAGGCATTTCCCGTGCCAAGGCAGCGGAACTCATCGAAGGCGGGCAGGCGCGTGTGCTTGGTCGTGACATTTCCAAATCGTCGACCCTGCAATCAGGCGAAACCGTGGAATTTGATATTGTCGAGGAACGAACCGAGCCTGAACCAATCGCGCATGATATGGCCGTGGTCTATGAAGACGACGATGTGGTGGTGGTTGACAAGCCGGTGGGTGTGGCGGCTCATGCTTCTGTCGGCTGGACCGGTCCGACGGTGCTTGGCAGTCTGCTTGACAGGGGAGTGCATATCACCTCTTATGGCGCTGCAGGGCGTCAAGGCATCGTATCCCGTCTCGACGTGGGCACATCTGGCTTGATGCTCGTGTGCAAGTCCGATCTCGCCTACGTGGAAATGCGCAGGCAATTCGCCGAACATGAAGTCGTGAAGACCTATCATGCGCTCGTGCAGGGCAATCTCAGGGAAAACAAAGCAACCATCGAAGCGCCGATCGGTCGCGCCAAAGTCTCCGATTTCCGTTTTTGTGTGACGCCTGCCGGCAAAGAGGCCGTCACCCATTGGGATGTGATGGAACGTTTCGGCGAGGCGACACTGGTTTCCGTGAACCTTGAAACCGGGCGCACGCATCAGATTCGCGTGCATTTCTCATCCATCGGGCATCCGCTTGCCGGAGACGCCATGTATGGCGCCAATCCGCAACTGAGCGAAACGTTGGGACTGGAACGGCAGTGGTTGCACGCGATGCAACTCGAATTCCGCCATCCGCGAACCCGTGTCTGGACTACGGTGAAATCGCATTATCCAGCTGATTTGCAACATGCGCTTGATGTGATGCACGGAAGGCACGACACACAAGATAAGCCCGAAGCGTGAGCACACGTCACCAATCACCGGTAGATTGGACTGCATGGCTACTTCCGGAAATTTCGTACAACTGCATAATCATACGCATTATTCGCTGCTTGACGGCGCATCGAAAATTCCGGATCTGGTCAAGCGCGCCAAAGAACTCAATATGCCCGCCGTCGGCATCACCGACCACGGAAACATGCATGGTGCATACGAAATGTGGAGCACCGCGGTCAAAGAGGGTGTCAAACCGATCATCGGCATCGAAGCGTATGTGACGCCGGAAACCGCGCGACAGGACCAAACCCGCGTCAGCTGGGACACCAATTGGAATCCCGATATCGATCCGCAGCATCGCCGGTGCAACCCCAACGACGTATCCGGCGGCGGCCTGATCACCCACCTTACGATGTGGGCCGAAACCGACGAAGGCCTCGTCAATCTTATGAAAGCGTCCACCGACGCGAATCTTGAGGGCCGTGTCATGCGATACCCCCGAATGGATAAGGAGATCCTTGCCAAATATTCCAAAGGCATCATCGCATCTTCCGGATGCCCGTCAGGAATCATACAAACGCGACTGCTGCTCGGCCAATTCGACGAAGCATTGCGTGCCGCAGGGGAATTGCAGGATATTTTCGGACGCGACAATTTCTATATCGAATTCATGGACCACGGTCTGAAGATCGAAAAGCAAGTGACCGACGGTCTGCTGGACATCGCGAAAAAACTGAGCGCGCCGCTGCTTGCCACCAACGATTCGCATTACGTGCGTGCCGAAGACGCAGGCTCGCAGGATGCCATGCTATGCATCAACTCGGGCTCCACGCTGGACGAGCCGGGACGATTCAAATTCGATGGAACCGGCTACTACCTGAAATCCGCCGAAGAAATGCGAGAACTGTTCAAAGACATTCCCGAAGCGTGTGACAATACGTTGGAAATTGCCGAACGCTGCAACGTCATGTTCGACGATCATGAGGATGGCGCGTTCATGCCGCAATTCGACTGCCCGGAAGGCTGGGATGAGACCTCGCTGTTCCTGCGGAAAGTCGAGGAAGGCTTGGAACAGCGCTATGACGGGCATCCGCCGATCGAAGTGCTCAAGCAAGCCGATTACGAATGCGGTGTGATCTGCCAGATGCAGTTCTGCGGATACTTTCTCGTGGTGGCCGACTACATCAATTGGGCTAAATCGCATGGCGTGATGGTGGGACCGGGCCGTGGATCGGCGGCAGGAGCCATGGTGGCGTACGCCATGGGCATCACCGAACTCGACCCAATCAAACATGGCTTGATCTTCGAACGATTCCTTAACCCGGAACGTGTGTCACTACCTGATATTGACGTCGATTTCGATCCGGATGGCCGCGGCCGTGTGCTTGATTACGTTGGCGACAAGTACGGTCGAGACAAGGTTGCGCAATGTGTGATCTACGGCACTATCAAAACCAAGCAGGCGCTGAAGGATTCAGCGCGAATCATGGGCTACGAATTCTCCATGGGCGAGCGCATCACCAAGGCGTTGCCGCCGGCGCAGACGGGTGGCAAGGATATTCCGTTGCGTGATATTTTCGAGCCGACGTCGAAGCGTTATGCGGAGGCTCGTGAATTCCGTGAATTGTATGATTCCGATCCGGATGCGAAGCGTGTTACGGATGAGGCGATGGGCATTGAGGGTCTGATTCGTCAGACCGGCGTGCACGCGTGCGCCACGATCATGGGTAGCGAGCCGATTTCGAATACGTCGCCGCTGCTGGAACGTACCGATGGTACGGTTACGACCACGTTGGAGTATCATACGTGTGAAACGCTTGGTTTGGTCAAGATGGATTTTCTTGGTCTTTCCAACTTAACGGTTATTCGCGATACGTTGAATAATATCGAGGCGAATGGCAAGGAACGTATCGACCATACGAAGATTCCGTTGGATGATCGTGCCACGTACGATCTGTTGTCGCGAGGTGACACGCTTGGCGTGTTCCAGTTGGATTCCGATGGTATGCGTTCGTTGCTGAAGACGTTGAAGCCGAATAACTTCAACGATATTTCCGCATTGATCGCGCTGTATCGTCCTGGGCCGATGGATATGGATTCGCATACGAATTATGCAAAGCGTAAGAATGGTTTGCAGAAGATCACGCCGATTCATCCTGAGGTGGCTGAGCCGCTGAAGGAAGTGCTTGATGAGACGTATGGTCTGATTGTGTACCAGGAGCAGGTGCAGTCGGCTGCGCGTATTTTGGCTGGTTATTCGTTGGGCAAGGCAGATGTGCTTCGTCGAGCGATGGGTAAGAAGAAGCCTGAGGTACTAGCCAAGGAGAAGGTGCCGTTCTTCGCGGGCATGAAGGAGCATGGGTATTCCCAGGAGGCGGCTCAGGCCGTGTGGGATATTTTGGTGCCGTTCTCAGGTTACGCGTTCAATAAGGCGCATTCGGCCGCATACGGTTTGATTTCGTATTGGACCGCGTATTTGAAGACGCATTATCCGGTGGAGTTCATGGCGGCTTTGCTGCAGGGTGCGAGTACGAACAAAGACAAGACCGCGTTGTATTTGGGTGAGGCTCGCCGCATGGGCATTCAGGTGTTGTCGCCTGATGTGAACGAGTCGGTGTATGAGTATTCCGCTGTTGGCGATGTGGTGCGTTTTGGCCTTGGCGCCATTCGTAATGTTGGCAAGGCTGCGGTTGATGCGATTGTCAAGGAACGTGACGGCAGTCATGGCAGGTATGTGAATTTCCCTGATTTCATCAAGCGTGTGCCGATGGAGGCGTTGAATCGTCGATTGGTTGAATCGTTGATCAAGGCTGGTGCGTTTGATTCGATTGATCCGAACCGTCGTGCGTTGTTTACGATTCATGAGGCTGCGATTAATTCGGTGGTCGGTTTGAAACGTAAGCAGGCTGAGGGCCAGTTTGATTTGTTCGCTGATTTGGAGGATTCCGGCGAAGATGATGCCGGCATGGGTGATGCCATGGTGAGTGTGCCTGATGTGGAGGAGTGGGATAAGAAAACCAAGTTGAATTTCGAGCGTGAAATGCTTGGTTTGTATGTGTCCGACCATCCGTTGAGCGGTATGCAGTCGATTCTGGTGTCGTTGAGTGAAATGTCGATCGCGCATCTGATCGATCGTGCCGCGAATATGCCTGACGGCCAGCAGGTGACGGTGGCAGGCTTGATCACGAATGTGGATCGTCGCGTGTCGAAGAAGGGCAATCCTTGGGCGATTGTGACGATTGAGGATTTGGAAAGCTCCATCCAGTGCATGTTCTTCGGCAAGGTATATGAGGCCGCCGCTCCCGAACTGGCGGTCGATACGGTGGTGCAGATTCGTGGACAGGTTGAAAAACGTGATGAGACGGTGAGCATGCGTGCCACGGAATTTAACGTGCCAACGTTAGAGGCGCAGGATGAGAAGCCGGTGACGATTATGCTGCCGCCGATCGCGCTTGACCAATCGCATGTGCAGCAGTTGGGGCAGATTCTCTCAAATCATCCTGGACCTTGCGAAGTGAAGCTCGCGTTGATGGACGATAAGGGCAATGCCAAGGTGCTGACGTTCGGCGACCGTTTCCGCGTGCGCCGCGACACGAGTCTGTTCGCTGAGATCAAAATCCTTTTCGGTCCCAGTTCGCTGCCTTTGGGCTGACCGGTCGTGGGGATGATGCCGAAAGTTCGGCTGAATATCTCACTATGCGGCTGAACTTGAGACGTGCGGGCGTTCTCGTGACATCACGTTGTTACCATGGGGCGTTATGAGCGAAGAAAACTATATGCGAATCATTGACCT
>OAVI01000522.1_pt1 | contig 12188 bp, 7 predicted proteins | sample 1476381 | NCBI WGS metagenome assembly OAVI01 (sample SAMEA2580083, study PRJEB22360) | human gut metagenome | biome: human gut; feature: human-associated habitat; material: faeces | place: Denmark | collected 2008/2010 | reverse complement strand
TCAGGTCCTCTCTAGATGTTAGCTTTTCGTCACCCACTACAGTTGACAAAGAGCCAAAAAACCATTCTTTCATAATGAAAGAATGGTTATGCTATAGCTTATACTTCTACAACTTCCAAGTTTTTTCCACCTAGGAGAATAAGGTATTTATCAATCTTATCTATTTGATAGGCTTGGCTAAGCGCTTTGGCATAGAGGCTCATTTGGCCTGTGTAGCGCTCTTTAATCTCACTTGGGTGAATAAAGTGGTCCGTCTTGTAATCAAAGAGGACAATACGGTCTTCAAGAAGAAGGTAGCCATCGATGATACCACGGACGACAAAGTCTTCTTTACTAGCGGGATCTTCTGCTAACATAGCAAATGGTGCTTCACGACGCAACTTACCACGGTTAGCTAGAATGAGCTTCCCAAGTTCGGTGTCAAAGAAGCCTAGTAGCTTTTCTAACTGCACACGCGCCTTAACTTGATCATCTGCCGATACCCGACTCAAGGCCTGTGTCAAGTCTTGGAGGGTCACAGTATCAGAAAGAATCAAGCGTTGCATGAGTTCATGGGTAGCAGAACCAACCGCAGCTCCGGTTACCTTAATCTTTTGTCCAAAGTCTGGTAACTCAAAAGTGGTTGCTGTCTCAAGAGGTTGGACTTCCTCTTTCTTGTCCATGATATCTACACCTTCTGTATCCATAACTGGTTCGTAGAAAGTCTTCAGCTGACTTGGAGTACGCACCGATGGTAGGTCAATCGCTGGTGCATAGAGTTGGTTGAGTTTTTTAACACTTTCTAAGACAGTCAGGGCACGCTTAATCTCTTCTGTCTGACGATTGTTAGATAAATCATCGGCATCTACTGCCGCTTGAACTTCAACCTGACCAATAGCCTCTGGGATCAACTCCTCAGCCTCAACAAAGCGAACAGTAAACTTGAGATCCTTTCTCATAAAGGCAGTATCCAAAGCCATAACCCAATCCTGATAAGTAGCGATTTGGTCACGTAGGGCTACTGGTAGGCGATTATTTTCGACATCCGTGCCAAATTGCTGGGTCAATTTCTCCTTACTGCCCTTACCAACTAGGTAGAGTTTTTTCTCTGCACGGGTCATTGCAACATAGAGCAGACGCATCTCTTCTGAGATACTTGCTCGACGCTCTTCCCTACGATTTTCCTGGAAGGTTAAGGTCTCGAGAACAACATTTAACTTAGGCAAATTGGTGTTTATCTGGTCTTTGAGGTCAGCTAGATACTTAATACCAAGCCCTTTTTCACGGTTGATAATATACTTCCCGCTCAGGCCATCCTTGCTGTGACCAATGAACTTGCGATTCATCTGAAGGACAAAGACATACTTAAACTCTAGCCCCTTGGACTTGTGAATGGTCATGAGGCTAACGGCATTTTTGGGAACCAAGTCTGCCACTTCCTCTAGGTCGTTACCGCTAGAAATAATCTTATCAATCATACCAATAAAACGAGAAAGCCCCTTAAAGCCAGTCTTTTCATAGGCATTGGCACGCAAGGCAAGGGCGTAGAGATTGGCCTGACGTTGCTCAGCTCGTGGAAGACTGCCAACATAATCATAATAGAAACGATCGTCGTAAATCTTCCAGATGAGGTCATAGAGCGAGTGCCACTTACTGTAAGCACGCCAATCTGCCAGAGTTTCAATGAAGAGAGTCAACTTTGCCTCAAGTCCTTGGGTGACAACTTCTGGATGAAGTCCTGATTTAGTATGAGATGCAAGAAGCTTGTCATAGAATTGTCCTTTGTCAGCCTGAACAGCAATCCGAGCCAGGTCGTCCTCGTTGAAGTTAAACATAGGTGAACGAAGGAGGGCAACCAAGGCGTAGTCATTGAGAGGATTATTGATGGCACGAAGGGTGTCCAACATAATCATAACTTCTAGTGACTCTAGGTAGCTTGACTTGTACTCGTCAGGTACCAAAGGGATTCCATGCTCCTCGAAGCTTGCCATCAAGTCAAGATAGGTGTTGCGGGTTGGTGCTAGGAGGGTAATGTCCTCAAAACGTACACCCTGCTCGTGAAGTTTGATAATTTCTTTGATAACCAAGGAAATCTCGCCGCTACTAATAGGTTGATCCGCACCTTCCTCGTCAGGAGTCACACTTGCTTCATCACTATTGTAAATAAGAACCTCAGTCTGATTTTCAGGATGGGGCTCTTTTTGCTTCTCGCTACCTGCTACCAACATATGAGTCTTGTCATAGAGGATGTCCCCGATTTCCTGATCCATGAGGTGGCTGAAAACACCATTGGTCGCATCAAGGACTTCAGATTGACTACGGAAGTTCTCCTTGAGAAGGATAAGTTTACCTGCATCTGGATTTTCAAAGAAGAGATGGAACTTGCCATTAAAAATCTGAGGATCCGCCTGACGGAAACGATAGATGGATTGCTTGATATCTCCCACCATGAATCGGTTGTGACCGTTAGATAGAAGCTCCAACATTCGTTCTTGGGTATGGCTATTGTCCTGATACTCATCCACCATAACTTCATGGTAACGGTCACGGTAGCTGACTGCCACCTCTGGATTTTCCTCCAAAATACGGATGGCAAAGTGGGCAATATCCGAGAATTCAAAGGCATTTTCCTGAATCTTGGCCTGTAAATACTGGTCCGAAAAATCAAGAACAAAGGCCTGAAGCAGCTCTAACAGAGGTAGGATCTCATCATTATGCTTGGTCAAAACATCGAGGACCGTTAGTTGGGTATCAACCTCTCGCAACTGGGCCACAAACTCATTTTTGGTCTTGTTGTAAGCTTCCTTGTAGGCCTTGAGTTCCTCGTCTTTAGGACGAGTCATATTGGTTAAACCAGTACCTCCTGACAGAGTCAATAGTTGTTTGAGGAGGTCCTCCATATCGGTTTGGTCATTGGCCAGAGCTCCTTCAAGAAGGCTAATGGCATCCGACACATTATTCAGATACTTAGCCTTTGCAAATTCACGCTGAGCTAGACCTAGATGATCTCTTAAGAAGGCTAAGAAATCAGCCAACAAGCCATCTATGAGACCCTCTAAAAGCTCAGCTTTAGCCTTTTCTGGATTGGCCTCTGCCTGCCCTTTTAAAAGATTTTGCCGTAGCCATTTTTCAGGACCTGCAGTAGCCTGAGAAAAGTTATAGATATCGTAAACTAGATCGCGGAAGGCCTTACTAGTTTTGCTATGTCCAGTGAAATTGCGGACCAATTTTTGGAAAAGTTGGGCATCCTTTCCTTGCATATAATCGTTGAAGAGGTCAGCATAAACCTCATTTTTCATAAGTGTCTGCTCGGCAGGGTCTGTCATGATACGGAAAATAGGTGACACCCCCAGGAGATAGCCATACTGATTGACCAATTTCTGGGTAAAGGCATCCATAGTTCCAATATCAGCCGTTCCAATCTTGGCAATCTGATCTGAAAGAAAGGCACGCTCTTCATCCGTCTCAACTTGTCCAAGTTGCTCTGTCAGACGCTTTTCCAGACGCTCTTTTAACTCACCCGCAGCCTTTACCGTAAAGGTTGAGATAAAGAGTTGGTCAATGCCAACGCCACGTCCAATCATATCAAGGATACGCTCAACCATAACAAAGGTTTTTCCTGACCCAGCCGAAGCTGACACAAGAATATTGCTACCATTACTGTAAATGGCCTCAATCTGTTCTGGTGTTAACTTACGTTCCTTGTCAGAAGCTGATTCTTGGGCAATACGTTCCTCAATCTCTGTTGGACTTAAAAAAGTTTTAGTCAACATGGTTGTCCTCCTGGTCTTTTTTGTCTGCTGTTACAGCTTGATCAGTGACTGGAAAGGGGATGATTTTTTCAGCAACTTGCATCTCATTATCGTCCTCATCTTTTGCCATCAGCTCCAAATAGGCTTCCTTCTTGCCCTTACTTGGTAAACGCAAGAGTTTTCGAGCCTGTCCCATGTGTCGGTCGGCCTCAAAATGAGTAATTGCCTTGATTTGATCTCCTTGAACAGACTTGCCATCCTCGGTATAAGGATTGACCGCGAAATTCCCGCTTCTAATAACTTCAGCAGCACTTGTAAAGAGCTTGATATTGTAGTCTAGCAAGGTTTCTAGGTCCTTCTTGTCATAGGTGACAGTCTTTTGTAAATCATAGTTTCCACCAGCTAGATGCTCTGTTTCTGAAGCCACAAAAAGTCCCTTATAGGTCAATTCCTTATGAGCCTGAGCTGCTAGCTTATCCAGACCAAACTTAGCTAGGTTAAGCTGTGGGTCCTGCATGTGAAGATACATGGCCCCAAAAAGCTGAGCAGCATCAACCTTATAGGTTTGGCGAAGGGCCTCCAGATAGGTCACCAACTGCGGACTGAGGCCATTATAGAATTTCTGAATGTCAAAGACATTTTTACCTGACTTGTAGTCAACGACACCCAGAGCCCCATCCGTTAAACGGTCCACTCGGTCAATAATCCCTGTAATTTTGATGCTATTTGCTAAAAGTAAGTCAAACTTAGCTTCCTCACGCTCAACCTTAACCGCCGCATTGTCACGCAAAACACTGGCAGTTGAACGAGCGATATCTTCCAAGATCTGACGAGACAAGCGACTCTCTTGGTCCTCTGTATAGAGAATTTCAAAGGGTTGTTCCTGATTAGTCTGAGCAATAGCCTTTTCCAATTTATCATCGAAGTTTTCTGACGAAGAATCACCCATCACACGCTCAAAGACACGGTGCAAGTAAGTTCCGTGGTGTCGAGCATCTGGATGAATAGACTCCAACTCTTCAAGTCCCAAAACATAACGCAAGAAATAAAGATATTGGTTGTTATAGAAGGTCGTCAGAGCAGAAGCTGATAATTTCAGTGGTTCCTCCCCCGGAAAAACCAGCTGCATGACCTGTTCATCCACCTTGGTCGTCGTCACATCATCTATCACCGTTGGAATCAAGACTTGATCCTTATCAAGTCGTTTACGGAGATAACGTACAGCAACTGACCAGAAAGTCTGGGTGTCCTTGTCCAAATCTACATCCAAATGACTACTGTTAAGGGCAATGACAGTCGACAGAAGGTCTCTATAGTTCCCAATCTGGTCACCCTTGGCCTCGAAACGATTGCGTCCCTTTTCAACCAAAGGAAGACCAAGGTCAAGCAGCTCCTTCAAATAAACCGACATGTCATCTTGAGTCTCATTGAGAATTTGTGGCTGACTAAGCACCAATTGTTCACTAGCCGCATTAAAAAGTGACATAGCCACAAAATGCCCCCGCTGACTATTGCTCTGCGTAACAATATCCAAACTCCTGTGTTCATCCGTCGCCTCATTGATACGACTACGTTCCTCGTCAGATAGGAGACTCTTATTTTGCCCTACCTTAGGAAAGTGTGACTGGGTCATCCCCAAAGCAAAAACATACGGAGCCGAATGTGGCTGGATCAAATCATATTTTTTCACATTGACCACATCAACAGTGGCTGGAACCGTACGGTAATCACAGGCCAACATTCCTGAACGCAAAATGGACAAAAAGTCGTCCACTGACAGTGTTTCTTCACCAAAAATAGTCTCAACCTGCTCCAAGAGTTGTGTGAAAGCCTTCCAGACTTGTTCATTCTGTTCTTTTTCAGCCTCACTGGCCTTGGCAGTCAAAGCAGCCATCTGACTTGGCACTTGCACGGCCTCTAAAAAGACCACCAGTTTCTTGAGTAGACTAGATCCCTTTTGTTTGCGACTATTAAGCAATTTGTCCAAGGGCTCTACCAGCTGTAACCTTAATCCATTGAGCTTGTCTAAATCATACTTATCACGACTGTTAGCTGTAAAATCAGACAAGAACTTATGGCGCCCCTTGATATCTGCAAAATTGACATAATACTCAAAAAAGTCTAAATCCTCTTGAGTAAAACCACCATAAAGACCGGATTTTACGAGATTAAGCAAATCCTCGGTACGGTAGTTATAGCGCTTGATACGTTCCAACGAATCCACAAACTGTACCAAAGGATGGCTAGACATGGTTTCTTCCTTACCGAAATAATAGGGAATATCAAATTTTCGGAAAATCTGCCCCACCTGAAGCTTATAACTCTCCTCATCACCAAGCAGGACCAAGATATCCTTGTAGCGCTTGCCATCCGCCAGCAACTGACGAATACTCTTGGCAACCTGAGCCACTTCTTCTTTCTGGTTGACCACTTCCCAAACCTGCAGGGCATGCTTATCCTGCTCAGTTACCTTCTCATCTACCGTACTAAAGTCATGACGGCTCTCCAAAAGACGACTAATACGCGCAAAAGAAAGATTGCCCTCCTTGTCTGTCGTCACGTAGTCGGGTGTCACCTTATAGGTCTGAGCCAAAGTTCTCAAAAAATCCACTGAGGCCTGATAAACATTGCCATAAACAAAGTTAGCCCTATAAGCTTTTTGACTGGCATAAGTTCCAATGACAATCTGATGGCACTTGTCGTTCAAGAGTGCAACTAGGGCCTCCTCCTCAGCCGAGAAGCGGGTAAAGCCATCAATGACCAAAACCGTGTTGCCCAGGGCTTCATCCAGATGTCCTGAGGTAATTTCCTTAAAAAAGGCACTAAGCTTTGATTGATTGTCAAAATTCCCTGCCAACAAGAGGTCCTGAGCGGCACTGAAAATCCTTACCAAATCCTCTTGTTTTTCAACCTGATCCAAATGCTGCAAATCCAGAACCGTCATATTGGCCTGCTGCAACTCTTTATAAAGGTCCACCAATTGGTTAATAAAATTACTATCCTTGCGCAAACGACCATAAACCTTTAGATCATCGTCACCCATGTGCGACAACACCTTATAAAAAATCATGGCCAAACCTGTATCATCCAACTGAGTCTTTGGGTTACTCGTATTGAGAATAAAATACCTAGCCATCTGAGTAAAACGAGTCACCGTAATGTCAAAAGATGCTGACTGAGGCAGGTATTCTAAAACCTTTCGCTCCTTTTCAAAGGATAGAGCATTAGGGGCAATATAAAAAACCCTCTTTCCCTTTTGAGCATAGCTAGTCGCCTGCTCCGTCAGAATTTCTGTTAAATCCTGAGACATATCCGTATAAAGTAATTTCATAAGACGTCCCTTTCTTGTCTCTACACCAGTCGTTAGGCTAAGCAAGTCGCCATTCACTTAGCTCTAAGAACCACTAATCCTTGCTATTATAACACAGAATGAAGCAACAATCAGACTCCTCACCTCACCCCTTCCTCCTCCGATGTCCTAAGCTTCGGACATAAGCATAAGCTCAACAGCAAAGAGCCCTACTTTATGGATCTGTAACGAAAAAAAGAGCCAAATCAAAAGATTTAGCTCCACAACTTTATTTAAAAATTAATTCCTGTTTGAGAAGGTAGTCACCACTGCTTGTAATCAGCTTGTCATCACTATACTTCCTAAGAATATTCTTGGCTGAGTGAAGGTTAAGATCAGAGGTCTTCTTCTGATTTTCTTCCTGCATCCTATTTTCCATGACGAAATAGTAGCTACCATCCTTATCATGGCTATGAAAACTAAAATTGATTTGACTTACAGGCACCTGCTTACTCTCATCAATCGCATTACTAAAGAAAATAGACACTCGTAGGGTCAAGTCAACCACATTCATAGCAAAACCTGATCGTCATTCGTCCCCATCAGAATAATCTCTAGCACATCTTCACTAACAACAGACATGACAGGGTTAGTTGTTCCTAAATCAACCAACCGCTTTCTTTCTCATAGTAATTTCCCTTCTAGCCTCATTTTCTGTTTATCTGACTTTCAGTCTTAGCATGCATTCGCCTAGATTTTTTAATGTCATATTCGTCACATAAAACTCCAATAGAGTATAATCATTCCAATCTAGTTTTTCACTATACTCTATTATCACAAATAAAGAGACTACAAAATAGGAAAAAAGGGAGTGGGAATCAATCTGATAGATTGGATGAACTTAGAAATACAGGAGTATTATCTCCCTAATGTCATGCTCTTAGCAACTTCTCTCCTAACTTAATCAACCGCATTCTAACCAACATAAATAATTTCTAAATTACCCAAGGAAACTTCCCCTTTGATGTAGAAATCCTTGCTAGTCAAATTGCTTGGATTTTCCTGGTGTTGAATAGCCGAGAGCGAGTTGTCCACATTAATATGAACTCGCCAATCACTGGGAACATAGAGACTCAAGCTTCCCAGAGAAACGTCCACATCAAACTGGGCAGATGACCCCTCGATATGACAATTATCAAAATAAACGGAAGCCTGTCCTAAACTTACATCCGCACTTCCATGAGTAAAGTGTTGATCATTGAGATATTTGGTCACCGTTGAAAAAGACACATCGATATCATTACCACCATTGTTAGCGTCTGAGCCAGTAGAACCCAACCCAAAACGATTCTTTGTTTTACTAGAAGAATTGAAGAGGATATTCAAGCCAATAACTGCAAGAATAGAAGAGAGGATAACGACCGAATTAGATACTGGAAGAAAATGGAACTGCCCGTTGAGTGAAAAAAGAGCCACAATGCCATAGGCGAAACCAAGAGCAAAATGTCGCTTCAAAAAACTAGAAAGGGACAAAATAGCCAGTAAGACTACCCAAGCTAACATCCAAAAACTAATTTCCCATTGTATAAAATAGTCTTGTACAATTACCAAAGCTGCCAAAAGGATCAAGAGGATCCCAACTAATTTCTTTCTCATTATCTTACCTCATTTCGTTTAGTCGTTCTTTTAAAACTTGATAGTAGCGTCTTGATACATGGACCTGCTTGTGGGTCTGATAGAAATTAACCGTGCTGGTCCCTGAAAAAGACTTCTCTAAAGAATAAATCTGCTTTACGTTGACAATGGTCGATTTGGAAATCCGACAAAAGGCAATCGGTAACAAGTCTTCCAATTCGTAGAGCTTTTGCTTTACCTCATAGGCCTCATCCTTAGTATGACCATAAATTTTCTCCCCGTCTGTTTCAAAAAAGAGAATATTTGCCAAATCCAGAAAATATTCACTACGATCCTTATAAAAGGTTAAAGGAACTAACTTTTGCTTTAGAATAGACTCTTGGAGCTGGGCTAATTCCTGTGTTAACCGAGGAGCTCGAATCAAGATTTCAGACTCATCCATGGATGGGTCTAATTCGATTCTAACTTTCATAAGACTCCTTTCCTGTCCTTTTGATGGTTCCATTATAACAAGTACTTTACACAAAACAAGGCCTTTTGGGGTAAGTGGCACAGTTTAGCCCCTAAGAGGTAAAAACAGCCAAACAAAAGAACCCAGCAATTGCCAAGTTCTCCATTTTTTAGTGTGGAGGACTAACCTCCTATTTGTAATCTGTTCAATGCTAACTAACTGAGAAAGCTACTGTTATTTCACGGTATTTTCACGGCTCACATGTTGCGATTCGCCAGCCTTGCCGTTGATACGATAGTTGCTGTAGTCAGAACTACTACTGCTAGAATCGCTATCATCGTCTCCAACGTATTCCACATTACATGACCAAGAGATTTTATCTTTGATATCTCCTGATGACTTGAATTTTGAATCATAACCATAGTAGAAATCATAAACGGCTGTGAAGGTCACCTTGAAGGTCTTCTCACCAGTCTGAACGACTTCTGTGACGTCAACGTCCGAGAAAGTAATACTATCAGCAGCACGGTTTTTAGCACCTGTAGTATTTTTATCAATATCAGCCGTTACATCCTTATACATGGTATCATCAGTACCATTAAGGAAAATATCGGATACACCATCTGGTGTCGTGTTGTGATTAGATGCGTAGCTACCAAATTTACCGTAGGCAGCGGTCAAGAGACGATCTGCCGTATCACGGTCAAGAACTCCGTCAGCATCTAAAGTAACCGTTTGGCCTTCAGAGATTTTCTTAATAGACAATGTCTCTGTCTTGATAGAGCTATCATCTTCGAAATTCTTCTTAACATAAACAGCTGATGGCCCAGCAACTGCTACCTTGTTTACATCAAATTTCTCTGAATTAAGGGTTCCAATCTTAGTACCACCGATGTAGAGATCCCCATCCTTAACATTAGATTTAACAGTAAAACTGAGATACTCTACAGAAAGGTTGACTTCCGTTTTAGAGGTCACATTTTCCTCAGATGAGACCGTGATTTCTTGGTCATTGACCTTACCAGAAGCCACAAAATTGTAAGTTCCTGGATAGAGATGGTTCAATTTAGCCGTGTAGTTATTGCCATCTGTAGTAGCATAAGAAACTCCGTTAATAGTCACATTCAAATCAGCTGTATTAACGGTTAAATCAACCGTTCCAGGATCTACCACGACTCTCCACTTAGGAAAAATAAGAAACTGGCGGCCAACCTTTTGCATACGTTAACCAGACATAAGTTAGCTCTTGCTATAGGCTTGTGTACTTGGCTTCGGATGTTTTAATTTCCTTTTTAGTATCAGACCATACTTGGTATTCTAGGCTATCCCTAAAGCTCTTCTTAGCTGCTGCTTCATAACGTTCTGCTACTTGACCACGTGAGTAGTAATAAGAACCAAAGCCATAACCAGCAAGCGCTAGGACTGCTACAACAACACCAGCAATAATCAGGATTTTCTTTCCTTTAGCCATGGCTGGTTTCGCTGCCTTACCATCTGAGATAAACTGATGGATGGTTGACACATCATAACCTGAAGACTTACCAAGTAAGAATTCCTCAGGGAGAGGCTGACGTCCAACATAGGTTTTAAAAGCCTTCATCCAGATGGCTTGTGCTTCTTTAGAAGCAGCCTCTGAATTTTCTTCAGCTTGACCTTGATCTGCTTGAGATACTGGTGCAAGCTCCTCAGTTTCTAAAGGAGTCGTTTCCTCTTCATCACCAAGCGGTACATCTTCAAACACTTCCTCGGCAACGTCATACTCATCAACTTCTTCTGTTGGTTCAGGATAAGTAACTTCCTGATCCAAACCCATTGCAGCAATGCCTTTAATAGCCTTTAAATCAAGGTCTTCTTTTTAGCCTTCTTCAATTTCCTAGACACGGGGCGGACGACCAACTGCCTTTTCAAATAAATCCATCCACTTTTCTTGCTATAAAGACTCCTATAAACTTGCTTTTCAAAAATCGTTAAGTTTACTTAGAATAGAAGACCTATTGTAAATGATGACATGATAGTAAATACAATTGCAAACAAGATAGACAAAATGACACCGTTCAAAAGTGCTGCCAAGATCATTTGATAGAACTTATCAGCCTTCCATGCTGTTGTTACAGGAACAATTGTAAAGAGGTTAGCAAGTGCAAATAAGAAGTAAACAACATAGAACAAGAATCCTGGGAAGACAACAAGTCCAATAGCTCCCAACAAGATAGTTACAAGCAATACTGGCAAGGCTAGTGATGTCAAACGACCAAAACGATCGAAGCTATTTAAGAAGGTAGTCTCTGGGTCACGAAAGATGGCCTTACGTGTCACAAATCCTGCCAAGATAAAGGCAAAGATAAAGAGGAAGGCAGCTAGGATACTTGCGAAGAAAGCCCCAAAACCAATACTAGATGTATGACTTGAAAATGAAGATGAATAACTATCTGTTCCATAAGAACCAAACATACTAGACAATGCATTTGTTGTTGATACAACTGGGCTAATAAATTTACGTGCCACAGCGCTCAAAATTGCAAAGAATGCAAGTCCAGTCAAGAGTGACAAGAAGATATAGTTAAGCCAACCATTGTGTTTACCATAATCTGTCATGTCAGCTGGACGACGCCATGCATTAAGCAACCATGTCCAATAGTTTTTGAAAGTTGTTGCAAATGCTGATGGTTGTGCTGGAACAACTACAGCTTGGCCATTGATAAATTGGACATTTTGACCTGGTTGAAGCGATTGACCGTTAGCAAAAGCTGCTTGTTGACCAGCTTGCCCATTCGCAAAACCAGCTTGTGGTTGCACTGCTTGATTTGGCACTCCTTGTACTGGAGCAGCTTGCACCCCCGCAAAGGTTGGTTGAGGTTGTGCTGCCTGAGCAGTTGCAAAAGGAGCTTGCGGTTGTGCTTCTTGTGCACCAGCGAAAGTTGGCTGTGGCTGCGCCTCTTGTACTGGTGTTTCTTGAACATTAGCGAAAGCTGGTTGCGCTGGCGCTTCTTGTACTGGAGCAGTTTCTACTTCTGGGGCGTCATCTTGGAACTCACCAGCTGCAAGTGCCGCTGCAATTTCTTCTTCAGTCGCTGAACGACCA
>OAVI01000513.1_pt1 | contig 12543 bp, 8 predicted proteins | sample 1476381 | NCBI WGS metagenome assembly OAVI01 (sample SAMEA2580083, study PRJEB22360) | human gut metagenome | biome: human gut; feature: human-associated habitat; material: faeces | place: Denmark | collected 2008/2010 | reverse complement strand
CGGTGCGGCCGGGGGTGGGGGGGGGCGGGAGACGGGGGGCGCCCCCAGCCAGCCCACTCGCCAGCCTATGCGGCTTTTGCCGTGGCAGCGTGGGCGGAGATGCCGCACGCGCCAACGGGCACCGGAGCGTCGTCGGCATCGTCGTCGGCCTGCACACGCAGCATCGACTGATGCAACGTCAATGACAATCCAGGCGTCACCGCGAATCCCGGCTGCACCGGCTTATGGGCCGCACCGACTCCAGCCGCGACGGGCGAGGCGACGACGGACGCCGCAACACCCACCGCGCCGAGGGGAGCCGCAACAGGAACGACAGGAGCCGCAACCGCCCCGCCAGCCGGCGACACGACCACGCCCGCGCGATGGCGATGCCGCCCGGCACGAGCCGAATCCAGCACGCTCTCGTCGAACTCCCCGGTCTGCCGCGATACGATCGCCGCGCATGTGACCGCAGCGGACACGTTCGCCATCGTGCTCGGCATGCCGACGATGTTGCTGACCGGCACCAGCGGCACCAGAAGCTGCACCGGAAGACCAACCGCGGTGAACACGGTCGTCGCGGTCACGATCGCAGTGCCCGGCACGCCCGCGGTACCGATCGACGACAGCAGTCCGATCACCGCGAGCGCCACATAGCTCACCGGCGAATACCCCAGTCCGAGCGCGTTGATGGTGAACACGGCCGACAGCATCGGCCACACACCAGCGCATCCCGGCATGCCGATGGTCGTCCCGATCGGGGTGGTGAAGTTCGCCACGTCCGCGCCGACACCGACCGTGCCGAGCTGCCGTATGCTCAGCGGCAGCGTCGCCACGCTGGACTGCGTGGCGAACGCCGTGGTCTGCGCCGGCAGCACGGCCTTGAAGAACGTCAAGGGCGGCACGTGCGCCACGAATTTCAGCAGCAGCCCGTTGACGACGAACGCCTGGATGATGTTGAGCACGAAGCCCAGCACGAGAATGCTCAGCAGCGCGAGCAGCGCGTCCGCCTTGGATGTGGTCGCGGCCGTCGAGGTCGCTCCCAGCACCACCACCGCGTACGGGGTGAGCTCGACCACGTAGCCGACGGCCTTGTAGATCACGTCCTTGGTCTGCTCGAAGAACCGCTTGACGATGCTCACGTCCTTCTGCCGACCGACCGACACGATGGCGATGGCCAGCACGGTGGCCGTGATGATGATGGGCACCACACGGTTGCCGGACAGGTCTCCGACGATGTTCTTCGGGAAGAAGTTGAGTATGACCTGGTCGAGCGGCGCTGTCTGCGAGGTGAGGAAACCGGCGGTCGACTCGTCGTCGACGAGTTTGACGCCCGAGCCGATGTGCAGCGGGATGGCCACACCCAGCGTCATCACGATGGCGATCAGATTGGTGAGCAGCAGCCAGACGACCGACCGCAATCCGATGCTGCGCAGCTTTTTCAGACTGCCGACGTAGGTGATGCTGGAGATGATCGACACGAAGATCAGCGGCGCGACCAGCGCGGTGATCAGGTTGATGTAAATGTTGCCCAGCAGGTTGAGCGAGTCGACCTGCCCGTCGAACACGAGGCTCAGGGCGATGCCCAGCCCAAGCGCGAGCACCGTCAGCAGGCTGAAGTTGAGTTTGAAGACCGCGCGCAGCACGGCGATCAGGGCGAACAGCACCACGGCCGACGCCCAGACCGCCACTGCGGTGGGATCGATGTTGGATAGCGCTCCCATCAGTCAGCTCACCTCGCCGAGGTCGGGCGGGTCGAGTCGGAGAGAGCCTGTGCCGCCACGGCGTCGCCACGGTTGCGGCTCAGCGCCAGCGCCCCGGCGGCGGTCAGCGCGAGGCTGAGCGCGACGGATGCGATGACCGTGGCTTCGGCACCGGTGCGGGAGAGCGGCTCGTTGCCGGCGACGACGATTTTGCGGGACGGCTTGTTGCCGGCCGTGCTATCGTTGCCGCCAGCGTTGTCGGTGTTGCCTGCGACCGGATTGTTACCCGTGTCGCCGCTACCGCTGCCGTTACCGTTACCGCTGCCGCCGTTGTTGCCTCCGGCGAGCGCCGTGACCGCATTGGCGATGTTCTTCGTGGCGGTGTCGGTCGCGCTGATGGTCGCCTTCTTGTCGGACACGGTCTTTTCGGCCGCGGCGAGCGTCTTCTTGAATGCGGCGACCCGGTCGGCGGAGTAACCGTCCAGGCTCACCGTCTTGGCTTGTGCGATTTCGCCGCGCAGGTTGAGCAGGGAGTAGAAGTGGTCGGCCTGGGCGATGTATGCGTCACGGTCGTTGTTGACCTTGCGCCCATAGTTCTTCGCCGCGCTCAGGTCGTCGCCGGTGATGGAGAATCCGCCTTGGATGATCGCCCTGTCGTCGTACGTGGTGCCGTACCAGTTGAGCATGTATTCCCTCGCCGTGGGCTGCGGCTTGGCGTCGACGTTCGCGGTCTTGCCATGGTAGTCCACGACCTCATCGGTCACGGGGCCGGCCGGCTGGTCGGTTCCGGGCAGCTGTGCGGCGTTGTTCTTGTTGTAGTGCAGCAGCAGCGGCACCTGCAGGCGGGTCGCGCCGACGCCCTTGGAATCGACGACGCCGTGGCTGCCGTCCTCGGTCACGAGGTTCGGCAGGTACGTGTTCACGAGATGCGTGTACAGGTCCGACAGCGGGTGGCTGCCGTTGTTGTAGTTGTCGCGGATGTGGAACGGCGAGCCTTTGCCGGACGTGCTGTCGAGGATCGTGTCGAACGTGTACACGTGCTTGATGCCGTATTTGCGGGCTTCCTGGTTCACGTAGCGGATCGTGGCGTATGTGTTGCCGCACCAGGTCGCGCCGAAGAAGATGTAATGGTTGCCTGGCGACTGCAGCAGCTTCTCCAGTTCGCCGTACGTCACCGATATGAGCGAGAAGTCCTTGTCCTCGCCCTGCTTGAACACGCTGGCCGCGCCGGCCGAGACGTTGTTCAGGTAGTAGTTGGTGTAGAACTGGCCGTTGGCGCGGGTCGCGGCGTTCTTCGCGGTGCCCAGCACGCGGGTCAGCTCGGCGCTGTCGGCAACGTTCGCGGTGGATGCGAGCACCTTGTCGCCGGTGTTGTCCTTGTTGTAGGTGAACAGGGTCGGCAGATCGACGACGTTTGCTGTGTTCTTGCTTTGCAGATCGGTCAGGCCGAATTCGTCGATGGTCTGCTGGAACCGCTTGGCGAATGCGTCGACCGCGTTGTTCTTGTCGTTGATGTTGACGAGCGTGTCGGCTCCGGCGTTGTCGAGGTGCGGGTCGAAATTGTAGATCTTCTCGATGCCCTGCGCCTTGGCGGCGGTGTTGATGGCGGGCAGTGCGGCCGTCGTCGCGGAGTCCCACGTGCCGCCGATGAGTATCACGAAGTTGCCTTTGCCGTAGCGCAGGATGTCTTCGAGACGTTCCAGCGTGATGTTTTCGAACACGTGATCCGAAGGCAGGTCGGGGATGCCCGCGTAGTAGTCGAATGGCGTGTCTTCCTGGGATTGTGCGGCTGTTGCCGCCGTGGGCGTGGTTTCGGCGGCGGACGCGGCGTTCCCGCCCGTCAGCGCGAATCCGGTGAGACCGAGCGCCGCCGCGGTGAGCAGCGCCGCGGCTTTAGCGGCGATGGAGCCTCTCGTGAGGCTGTGGTTGGTGTTGGACATTGTTGTGGTTCCCTTCTGTATTTCTTCCGTATCGAATTGCGTTGGTACTGCTGCGCTGATGGCTCAGCGGGACGATGGTCCGTCGACGAGGTTGAAGTCGTACCGTGCGGTAGGAGCGCCGCCGCTGTCGGCCACGTTGAGACTCGCCGATGGCCCGGCGGATGGCCCGTTCGCCGGCGATGCGATGGGCTGCAGCACTTCGGTCGGCGCACTCGCGTCGGCACGGGCTTCGGTTGCGGCAATGGCGTTCGCCGTCGTCGCGGGGGCCGGCGTCGCGCCGTCTGCGATGTCGAATCCGTCGTCGGACCGGCCGCCGTTCGCTCCGGCGAGCGCGGGAGCGCGGCGCTTGTTGTGCGCAATCAGCGCGGCGCCCAGCGTGCCGATGACGGCGAGCGCGATGACCACGCCGGCGACGATGCGCACCACCGGGCTGGTGGTTTCGGCCCGATCGGTGACCGGAGAGGCCTGCGTGGTGGTTTCCGCCGTATCAGTGCCGCTGTCGGTGATGTCGGATTCGGTCGTGGTGGTCTCGCCGCCAGCGGTGTCGGCGGTGTTGTCATCGCTGTTCTTCTGGGAGGCCGCGTCCTTCGAGGTCTGAGTGGCGGTGGCATCGGCGTTCGCGGCCGTGTCGCCTGTGATCCCGGCTGTGCTGCCCGTCGTGCTCTGGCCGGACTGTGTGCCGGTCGACTGCGCGGGCTGCGACTGTTGCGCGGTGGTGTTGCCCGTGGAGGGCTTCGTCGTCTGGGTGGCCGTCGAGCCCGAGGACTGCTTCGCCGGGGCCGGGGCCGATTGCTTCGGGTTGCTCGGCTTCGTGGCGGGGGCGGGCGTCGCCGGCTCCTCCTTCTGGGCGTGCTCCTTCTTGTAGTTCGCGCAGTAGCTGTCGAACGCGGCCTTCTGCGCTGAGACGTCGATGCCGCCTCCGGGGTTGGAATCGTAGGCCGAACCGCCACTGGAACAGCAGGCGACCGGATTGTAGTTGGTCGAGCACAGGTCGCACACGTCGCCGGCCGCGTAGGCCGTGCCGAGCGCGAATTGCAGGCCGCCGACCGCCATAGCGCCTATCACGGCCGAGCCGGCGAGCACGCGGATAAGCCGGCGCTTCACGGGCCGCCCGTTGCGTGGCGCTTCATGACGAGCTGATGATGTGGACATGGATATTCCCTTCTTCTTGTCTTCCGCGCCGTTTTTGGATACGGCGCGGCGGTACAGTTTGGTGGCGGCGAATCGCGATATACGAAAACCTGCGATGCGGCAGAATCCGCATCGCCGCGAATGATCCGGCAACCGTCGGTGTAATCTGCCGGGAGTGTGAGGAATCATGCCGGACGGCGAATCACAATCATCACGATCGCGCCGGCAAACATCCGAAACGGACTATCGAGCGGTCTCTCACCGCTCGCGCATGATCGGCAGTCCGCCCGACAGTGAGCCGACAGCCGATGCCTTCACGCCTTCATTGACACACATAACGTACTCCTTGCTCGGATAAGACACCTGACCGGGGTGCCGCCCCATCATCCGGGGCCGGGCCTGTTCGCGGGTTCCCGTGAACGTTGACATCATCGTAGGCCCCGCGTCGCCGCATTGGCAAACCCGCGGTTATACATAGTTGTTATGGCCTCGTATCAACCCTATATTTGTTCACGATGACAGCGGCGACAACCGTTATGGCGAATATCACGACATTGCCGATGATCAGCAGACGGTTCATCGTGTACAGCAGCCATGCGATCAGCAGCAGGTCGACGAGCAGCGCGACGATGCACAACGCCGCGAGCCCGGATTGCGGCACGCGGCCGAGCAACGGCAGCGAGCGGAATGCGCAGAGCGATGAGCCGTCGCGCAGTATCAGACGCAATGCGGCGACGGCGACCATCGCCTGCACCACGATCATCAGAATCGTGACGCTCGACGACACGGTTTTCGCGGAATTCCCGGCGATCAGCGGGCACTCCGCGGCGATCATGCCCACCGAAAGCAGGCGCACGGGAGCGCCGGTCCGAGCGGAACGCTCTCCCAGTTCACGCGGCAACCATCCGTCCGCGCAGGCCGAGGCGACCGGATACGCCACGCAGCCGACCGCGGCATTGAGCGTGGTGAACAGGGCGAACGCGGAGCCGCCCACCACGAACGCGACCGTCACCGGAGCCGGGACGAATGCAGACAGGCTGACGGCGAGATCCTGGTTCGCGACCTGGGCTATCGGCAAGGCGCCGGCATCGGCCACGCAGATCAGCGCATACGTCACGACGACCAGCAACAGCGAGACGCGCATCGCGCGGGGCACCGTCACCCGCGGACGGTCCGCGACCGCGGCATAGTTCGCCACGCCGGCCACCCCGTTCATCATGAACGTCATGTACACGCATGCGAACAGGAACGCCAGAGGTGAGCCGAGAAACGTGTAATGCGCGAGATTCGCGAGCCGCACGTGCGGCATTGTCACCGCAACGTACGTGCCCAACGCCGCCGCGAGCAGCACGGCCATCACCAGTTGGGCGATGGCGGCGATGCGGGCACCCAGCATGTGCACGCCGAGGAACAGCGCGACGACCAACGCCGCGGTCAGGCGTGTCGGCAGCATGGGCAGGCCGAGCAGCTGCGCCGCGGACAGCGCGTACGCGGAGATGTCGAACACGAGAAAACACAGGATATAGGCGACGATGCCGCCGAAGACGGGCGGCAGCAGCGTGCCGACCTGCTGGTACTGGCCGCCCGGGTAATCGCCGGACGAGCTGGCTAGCAGCTGCGGCACCAGCGCGAACGCGCCTCCCAGGCCACCGACCAGCGCGGCGAGCCACAATCCGGTGCCCGTGATGCCGACGCCGATGCCGGCCATCGACATGACCCCCAGACCGACGACATTGCCCGCGCCGAAAGCGGCCAGATGAACCGTGTGCAGTGAACGTGATGATGCCATGATGCCCCTCCCCGGCCGAAACCTTCATGACAACTGAACCACATCATGCCGGCGATGAGAACGCCGTTCCCATATGAAAAATCTATACTGTGTTCAAGCGCCACATTGTTCGATCGCGGATGGCGGGGCCGGGGCTCGTGTCCAACGACCCTATCCGCGGCGCATATCGCCCGTCGCGCGTCAGCTGCTGGTCAGGAACGTCTCGTTGCCGCGGGTGAAATCAAGCACCGCGCCGGCAAGCTCGACCTCGCCCGACAGATCGGGGTCATCGGCGAGCAACCGCCCCGCACGTTCGCGCGCGTCGGCGATGATCTTGGCGTCCTTGACCACGCGCAGCAGTTTCAGACCGGACTTGCCGCCCGACTGCGCATCGCCGAGCACGTCTCCGGCGCCGCGGAACTCCAGATCGGCCTGCGCGATCTGGGCGCCGTCGAGCGTGCCCTGGATGACCTGCAGCCGCTGCTGCGCGGGACCGCCGTCCTCAGCCCGCGAAATCAGGAACGCCCATGAATCCGTGCCGCCGCGCCCCACGCGCCCGCGCAGCTGGTGCAGCTGCGAAAGCCCGTACCGGTCAGCGTCGAAGATCACGATGCAGCTGGCCTGCGGCACGTCCACGCCCACTTCGATGACCGTTGTCGCCACCAGAACCGGCGTGGCCCCATCCGCGAAATCGGCCATGACCTGCTGCTTGGTCGCGTCATCGTCGCGGCCGGTCAGCGTCGCGAAACGGATGCCACGGAACTGCGGCAGCGATGACAGCCTGCGCTCGATCTCGGCCACGGAATGCAGCGGCGGCCGTGACGGAGCACCGTCACCATCCTCCTGCGATGGCGCGCTGGTGGTTGTGTTGGCGGCCGCGGTGGCGGATTCGCGCCTGTAGGTGTCGGAATCGTCGTACACGCCGATCTGCGATGCCCCACTTGTATCGTCATCGCCGTCCGATTCATCGTCGGCATCGATACGCGGGCAGACGACATACGCCCGCTCCCCCGCGTCGATGCGGCCGCGGATGTGGGCGAACATGGAGCCCATCATGCGGCCGTCGTCTTCAGGCACGATGAACGTGCGGATGGGCTTGCGCCCGCCCGGCAGCTCGGTGAGCCACGAGATGTCCAGATCGCCGAACCAGGTCATCGCCGCCGTACGCGGGATCGGCGTCGCGGTCATGACCAGCAGGTGTGGCACGACATCGTTTTTGGTGCGCAGGGATTCGCGCTGCTCCACGCCGAACCGGTGTTGCTCGTCGATGACGACGAGCGCGAGGTTCGGGGCCTGGAACGTCTTGGAGAACGCGGCGTGCGTGGCGACGATGATGCACGGGTCGCCGCGGGCCGCGAGCGCGAGAGCACGGCGGCGGGCGGCCAGTTTCATGCCGCCGGTCAGCAGGATGACCGGCACGTGCCGCGTGTTCGCGTCCGACTGCGCGTGCGCCGCGCCGTCTTGTTTCCCACTGCGTGCCCCACTGTGTTTCACGGGATGTTTCACGGCCGCGCGCCCCTTGGCATCTCCGTCATCGGCAGCGGATTCGGCGGCCTTGATCAGGTCGGCCGGGTCATTGGGAGACAGGGCATCGCGGGACGGGTCATCGCCCGTCTCGACGCTGTCAATCGCGCAGAGCATGGCGCTGATGGTCGCATGATGCTGCTCGGCGAGCACCTGAGTGGGCGCGACAAGCACCGCCTGATGGCCGGAACCCGCCGCCTGCAGCATGGCCGCGACCGCGACCACGGTCTTGCCGGAACCGACCTCGCCCTGCAGCAGGCGCTGCATCGGATATTCGCGGGCCATGTCCACGCCGATATCATCGATGACCTCCCGCTGGCCGCCGGTCAGCGGGAACGGCAGTGATTCGATGAACCGGTCACGCAGCGCCACGCCCGCACAAGGCAGGGCCGCATCCTTGCGGACATTGCTACGCGACTGGAGCAGCGCCGTCTGCGAGACGAACGCCTCCTCGTAGCGCATCGTGCCGATGGCCCGTTTGAAATCCGCGGTGCTGAGCGGGTCGTGGATGGCCAGGAACGCTTCCGCGCGATGCAGCAGATGATTCGATTCGCGCACCGATTCGGGCAGGACGTCCGGGATCGCGCGGGCCAGGCCGACGGCCACGGCGTTTCCTGACCGAGACTCGGCACCCGCTGGAGCGGTTCCGGCGCCGCTGATGCCGCCGTCTTCCATCGGTTTCATTGTTTGCAGGGCTTCCGTTGCCGCATCGCCCGGGAGATCCTGCCCGGTTCCGGCCAGCAATTCGATGCATTGCACTATCGACTCATGAATGTGTTCGCTGGAGATACGAGACGACGCGTGATACACCGGTCGGGGTCTGCTGATGCGACGCAGGCCCGCTTCGACGGTGTCGGCATCGTATTTCAGAGCGCTCATCTGCACGACACCGGAGTATTCGCCATCAGCCGGACCGGAGCCGGGAGCGACCGTCATTATTTCGGGATGGGTGAACTGCAGTTGACCGTTGAACTCGCTCGGCTCGCCGGCGATCACCACAATCGCGCCGGAACGCAGCCGCATGCTCAGCCAATCGACATACTGCTTCTTGTACGAGAAGAACACCAAACGGGCGGCGGCCCCCGCGACATGCCGGGAAACCGCGAAATCCCCGTCATCCACCACGGCCTCGAGCCGGTAGCCCCGCCGAACGTTCATCGGCACGACCCGCATGCTGCGCACCGACGCGGAGAACGCCATTCTCTCGCCGATACGGGCCTCGCGCAGTGCCCGCAGGGGCACCGGATCGGCGACGCGGAACGGATAGTAGGTCAACGCATCGCCCACCGTCACGACGCCAAGGCTTTTGAGCGCGCCGACACGCCGCTTGTTCGTCATGATCGACGACATGGTGGTGTTCAACGTGATGCTCATACGTCCCTATTGTGGTGTGCCGGCGGGACGGCATCGCATTGTCCCCTCCGCCAGCGGATATAAAGAGGCCCCGGAGTCTTGCGACTTCCGGGGCCTCAGTGAAACGTTATCGCGCGATGTCACGCAACCACACGCTGAACCTTGCCGGCCTTGAGGCACTTGACGCACACGCGGACGCGAACGTTCTGGCCGTCAACGGTGGTACGAACCGGCTGCAGGTTCGGGCGGAAGGTGCGCTTGTTGCGGATATGCGAGTGAGAAACGGTGTATCCGACCTGCGGACCCTTGCCGCACACTGCACAACGAGCTGCCATGATGGACTCCCTTAATAACCTTGATGTTCAAGTCTTCCGTGTTCCAGCACGGATGCTTGAACACACAACTTCACAATAATAGCGCCAAATACAAACAAATGCAAATCAAGCGTGTATCATTGCGGCTTTCACCTACACATCCACACAATATCACCCGTCTTGACTATTGCCGCATCCAGCAACTCTTCATAAAATCACGGTAAAACGGTTACTGTATGGCATACGATACATGCAACGCGGCAATCGTCAAGGAGGAATGATGCTCAATTCACTTAAAGGCCTGCTTTCACGCAAAAACGACGTGCCCTCCCCCACAGTGATCTCGTTGGGACAGGTGTGGGTCGACATCATGATGGACATCGACGCGATTCCCCAACCGGGCGGATTCGCCGTCGCGAACCATACCATGCCGTCGGTGGGCGGCAGCTTCCGCGTCATGCAGGCGGCCAGCCGGATTGGGGCGGCGACCAAGCACGCAGGCGTCATCGGCAACGGGCCGTGGGCGTCACTGATCCGCAAGGCTCTCAACGACAACGGCATCGAACACATCGGCCAGGACCGCATCGACGCCGATTCCGGTTTCCGTCTGGTGCTCAACGACAGCGAGCGCAAGACGTTCGTCGCCACGTATGGCGCCGAATCACAAGGCAACGAGAACACGTTCGACTGCGTGGAGCCCGGCGAGGGCGATGTGGTGCACATCAGCGCCAACACGCTGATGGATCACAGCGCGTCAGGCATCGACGCCTTCCTGCATCGCACCGCTTCGGACCCGACGACGCGCGACTACAGCATCGTGCTCAATCCGACCAACACGCTGCACATGGTCAGCGACCACCTGCTGGAGGATCTGGTGCTGGTGCGGCCCATCTGGTCCTGCAACCGTCAGGAGGCCCGCACGCTCGCCGACCGGCTTGGCGTGTTCGTAGACGATTCCCTGTCGATGACCGTCGGCGGCGGATTCGACGACTCGATGAAGGCGCTGTGCAACAGCCTCGGCGCCACGCTGCGCGCGCCGCTGGTGGTTCGTGCGGGGTCGCGCGGCGCGTGGGTGCGCACGCCGGGCGGCGAAGTCATCCATGTGGAGGGGTATCCGACGAAGGCGACGCACACCCGTTCGGCGGGCTCGTGCCACACCGGTGCCATGTGCGCACTGATCGCCCGCGGCTGGTCGCTTGTCGATGCGGTGAAGATCGCCAACGCGGCCGCTTCGCTGGGCATTCAGCGTTCCATCAACGGCGTTCCGGACTGCCCCGGCTATGACGAGGTCATCGCCAAGCTCGAGGAAGACGAGACTCCGGCCGAGGCCGCGAAGTAGCCATTCCCCGCAGCGTCGCCCGGCCGATATGGATTGTTGCGCAACGCTGTCGTTCCGTTTGCGTCCTTAAGTGCGCGCCGAACGGACGACTCTGCGCACATAGGGACGCAAATCGGGTGTTTTGCGTCCCCATGTGCGCGCACTTGTCGTTTCGGCGCGCACTTAAGGACGCTATTGGACCAATCACCGTGCCGATGACCGCTCAGGCGCGGCCAGCCCACGGCGTCTGGCCGACAATCCCCATATCGCGGGCGAGCCTGCGATGCAGTTCCTTCGTCAACGGAATCAGATCGCTTTCCAGCGGATAATTCAGAAAAACGCTGCGGCAACGGCATGTAATTCACCCGCAACCATATGTAGATTCGTCCATCCATCACGATCAGATTCGGTCTGCACGGGCTCATCTTCAGCAGTTCGACCACGTCGGCGGGCACGCCGCCCTGCTCGCTGGTGCGCTGAAACATCTTGCGACCCTGATAGATGGTCGCCCACATGAGTGGGCCTCGTGGCACCGTGCACGGGCATACCAGGAACACGATATCGGTGGCATAGCTGGGGTTCGCGTCCGATATGAACTGCATCACGTCATAGTTGAACGTGATTCAGCCGTCCTTGCCCCATGTCGTATGCGGCATTTCGCTACCGACCGTCCTCAGCTTGGAAATCTTGGCGAACCACGCCGGAGGGAAGTGCACGTCCTCGTCCAGCGGCGTCCAACCGCGAGCGAACATATCCGCCCGCCGCGCCTCTTCGATGGGATCGGGCTTGCGCCACGCATAATAGGTGTACCAGATAACGAACGCCGACCCCGATGACGATCGCCACGATCGACGCGGCCCATTGCGCGCCTGACCCGCCCAACCCGTCCGACTCCCGCCGGCCCGCAACAATTCACCCGCAATTCATATGGAAACTTGGTATGCCGGAAACGGCACTTTACGATATATATGAACACGACGTCAGGAGTCCCCATGAACGACAGCATCGCAGCCAAACCCACCGATGGCCCGGCAGACAGTACAGCGGCCGGCACAGATCCGGCCCTCACCGCCACCGCGAAACTCACCCCGCGCGAGAAGAAATGGATCATCTACGACGTGGGCAACTCCGCGTTCGTGCTGCTGTCCACCGCGGTGATTCCGATCTACGCGAAATCGCTGATGCCCGCGGACGGCAACATCGTGTCGGCCTGGGGCTACGCGCAGACCATCGCATCGCTGGTCATCGCGCTGCTCATGCCGCTGCTCGGCTCGATTGCCGACGTGCAGGGCATGAAAATCAAGTTCTTCCTCGGCTTCTTCGGCACCGGCGTCGTCACGTGCTGCGCGATGGCGCTTCCACTGACGTGGCTGCCGTTCCTGGTCGTGTATATCCTCGCGACGATCGGACTCAACGGCTCGCTCACGTTCTACGATTCGATGCTGATCGACACCACGCCGAACGAACGCATGGACAAGGTCTCCTCGCACGGCTACGGCTGGGGCTACATCGG